>SDBT01001506.1_pt1 | contig 41182 bp, 28 predicted proteins | sample 2277101 | NCBI WGS metagenome assembly SDBT01 (sample SAMN10404973, study PRJNA504765) | marine sediment metagenome | isolation source: marine sediment core GS10_PC15, 103 cmbsf | place: Arctic Ocean: Southern Knipovich Ridge | collected 2010 | reverse complement strand
GTATGCATGTTACCGATATAGCAGTGGGGGCTATTGGTGCCAACGGGATTGTGGGGGCCTCATCCCTGCTCGCCACCGGGACAGCCCTGGCCTTTGCTCAACGCCGGGAAGACCGCGTGGCCGTGGCCTTCCTGGGGGACGGCGCAACGAACCAGGGTATGTTCCACGAAGCCATAAACCTGGCCGCGGTCTGGAACCTGCCGGTTTTGTTCGTGGTGGAGAATAACGGCTATGGCGAGTTCACCCCTCAGGGGCGTCACATGCGGATCGAGCGGATCGCCGACCGGGCAGCGGCTTATGGGATCTTAGGGGTTACGGTGGATGGGAATGATGTAGACCAGGTATACCAGGCGGCGAAAAGGGCGGTTGCTGGTATCCGGGAAGGCAAGGGCCCTGTCCTTCTGGAGTGTCAGACCTACCGCTGGCGCGGCCACATGGAGGGCGATGCTGGGGAATATCGCACGCGCGAAGAAGTGGAATCCTGGAAGGCACGGTGCCCTATTCGCAAGATGAGCGAGCGGTTGATCGCTGAGGGCCTGATCACGGAGAAAGATCATGAGCAGATGCAGACGGAGTCGCGGGATGCGGTAAAGCAAGCGCTGCATTTCGCCCTGGAGTCACCGGAGCCGGATCCGCGCACTATTTGCACCGATGTGTTCGTGGATGATGCCCCGCTGCCGCCGAGCCCTTCGCCCGGAGCAAGTCAGTCAATCACCGGCTCTGCGGCCATTAACCGGGCGTTAGCCGAGGAGATGCGAAGAGATGATTCTGTCGTGCTCCTTGGCGAAGATGTGAGTCTGGGCGGGTATATGGCGGTAACAATAGGGCTTGCCGAAGAATTCGGCCTGGACCGGGTGCGTGACACACCCATCAGCGAGTATGCCATCGTCGGAGCAGCCGTAGGGGCATCTATGAGCGGGCTTAGACCGGTGGCGGAGATATTGTTCAGCGATTTCATCACCTGCTGTATGGACCCGCTGGTGAATCAGGCTGCCAAGCTCCGTTATATGTCTGGCGGGCAGTATCGGTTGCCTCTGGTGGTGCGTTTGCCCGGCGGCGCGGGCCTGGGTATGGCGGCTCAGCATTCCCAGAGCTTGGAGTCATTGCTAATGGGGATTCCCGGCCTTCTCGTGGCTGCGCCCAGCTCTCCCCGGGATGCCCGGGCATTGCTCAAGACCGCCATCCGCAGCGATAATCCGGTTCTTTTTTATGAACACAAACTACTCTACCTGGCCCCGGGCGAGGTGCCCGATGCCGAGGAGTGGTTGCCTTTCGGGCAGGCCGAGGTCAAGCGAAGCGGCAGAGATCTGACCGTGGTGGGACTCCTTTACACTGTGTCCCTTGCCCTGGAGGCGGCTGAGCTGCTATCAGCGGAAGGAATTGATGTGGAGGTTGTGGACCCACGCACCTTGGTGCCATTGGATATGAAGACCATACTAAAGTCAGTGGCTAAGACGGGCCGGCTGATGACGATAGAGGAGGGCCCGGTGCGCGGTGGCTGGGGCGCCGAGGTAGTGGCGCGGGTGACATCCGCCGCCCACGGCCTGCTAAAAGCGCCTCCGGTTAGGCTGGGTTCTTCCGATAACCCCATTCCCTACAACAAGTCCCTGGAGAATCTGAGCGTGCCCAATGTGGAACGAATCGCGGAAGCAATTCGGAAGATGTTTCCATGACCATAAGCTACAATAACAGGGAATGGCAGGGAGTAGCAAGGAATAGAAGGGAATAGCAGGGATTTAAGCCCTTGAATACTTGAATCCTATCTATTGGCATTTGGATTTAATACCGCATATACGGAGGATAATTCGTGATGAGACCAAAAGACTATTTATCAGGATTTCTGGCCGTTTTTCTTGTTCTGACCTTACTGGTTGCTGAAGCAAAGGCTGAAGAAAAAACCCTGAAGCGAAAAGCCGATCCGGTTGTGGTTCTGGGTAAGGACTTGGGACCGTTCATGGGGGAGCCCGCGAGTTCCCTCTTTCTCTACGCCATGAAGGAAGGGAGACTCATCCCGATACCTTACCAGATCGACGAGAAGGACAAGCGAGGCAAGCTTGTCATTAATAGTGGTAAGAAGCCGAAACCGGACAAGGACAAGGGACTTATTGATGATAATGACGAGCTTATCTTTATGGCCGGGGATGCGGGGGATAAAGCACCAGTCGGGACAAACATCGGCCAGCAGGCCGGAATAGAGATAACCCTAACCGACCCTTTGACCGATGAGGTTGGCCGGGTATACCTTCTCAAGTTTGATGAACCCCAGCCGATAGCTACGGCTGACTATGTCCGCTATGCCCCCGAGGAGGATCGTATCTATGCCCGGAACTTCTCCATAGCCTACGACCCTACCCGGAATAACATGTATTACGAACATATAAGTATGACTCCTGCCGCTGGTGGAAACAATACGAATATATGCGATCGGTGGCTGGGCAGGCTCAGTATCACCTTCAAGGTCATACCGAAACAGTGGCAGACCAGTGAGGGGATTTTTAAGTCCGATGTTATCGGCTATAAAGACGGGCCGGTCAGGGTTGTGCGAAAGGTCAACAATTATTTAAAGCTGCCATTCAGGATTAAGGCCCTTCAGGTGGAGCTGGACTACCTCTATTACGCCGACTCCTTCAAGTCAATCTCAACCATCAGTGTTCCTGTTGATGTTGCTATCTTCTGCAGGAAGGCATGGCTCACCGCCGGGACCGATTACCTGTCAGCCGCATACGGAATGACCATTTATGCCGACCGATACGAACCGGTGACACTCGATGGGGTGATGAGCGATGATGAGATGAAGATGCAGGACGAATTTATCGACCACTTTATTATCACCGGCCCCCAGGGGACGCTCATGAGCCGTAATATCTTTCCTCCGGGAACTCTTTTAGCTCAAGAGAACAACATCTATATTATGGATGAGCCCGACAGACCATTTCCGCCGGAGAGGGAGCCGGGGCGGGTGTTCGTCGGTTACCGGTTCAATGTCTTGAGGTTAAAGAAGGGCCGGATTGACTTCGAGCCACATCTCTACTTCCCTGCTCACTATAAACGGGGAGATGAAGTCGCTTACCTTAACATAGTAGATCATCCTCTAAAGGTGGAGGCCAAGGCCTTCTAAATGAGAGCCAAAAATGACCAATTATGTGCTTTCAGGAGGTTTCCCCGTTTTTTAGGTAAAAAGTGGATATGCGCCCCGATGGACATCGGGGAGCCCCGCAATATAAGGGTGGACACTGAGTTCCACCCCTACAAGGATGACTAAATACCGGGGCTCGAAAGCCCCGGCTATCCAGTATGAGGAAGACTTTAGCGATTTTTAAGGAAACTCCAGATGAGCCATTTTCGTTGTTACGAGGGCGAGTATACATGCAGGGTATAGAGCCCTAAAATAGAACGGTTTTTCAAGGTTTGCAGGGTATTGTTTAGGGAAAAGGCAAAAATTCACCCCCGAAAAGGGTTGTAAAATCCCCCTGAATCCCCCTTTTTCAAAGGGGGACTTTATAATTGGGATTCAATAATCATTCCCCCCTTTAGCAAAGGAGGGCAAGGGGGGATTTGATCCGAAAATAAGTTTTCATCTTTCGTGGTGCCCGGAAAGGGCACGAGAATTTGATTAAAAAGGAGCGAATCCTTACCTCTACCAAGAAAAAAATGTTACAACGCAAATTCCTTAAATTTGCTATTTTCTTGACAATGTTTATTATCTCTGGTAATAAGCTATTAAATCTTAAAAAAGGAGGACAAGATGAAAAACTACCCAAAGATCTTACTTACAGCCCTGGCAATTATGCTGCTCTCTCCCGCTTCGCCTCTTTTTGCCAGTAGCATCGCTGTTCCTGCCATCGGGGGCAATTTTTCCGGACCCGTGGAGGACAATGTGGCTGCCATCTTCTGGAACCCGGCTGCCCTCGGCCAGCTCGAAGGGACAAATGTCTTAGGAGCCATCAACTTAAGCTTTCTTAATTTCACCTATAAATCAGATACCGATCCCTGGACCGGAGAGAAGAAGGATTACCCTAAGGTAGAATCAAGTACCATTGGTCCTCCCCCTTTCCTCGGGGTTGCCAGCGATATTGGGCTGGAAAAACTTGTCTGGGGAGTCGGTTTTTATATCCCGTATGGTGGCACACTGGACTGGCCGGAAGAGGTAACTGTTGACGGTGAAACTGAACCGGCGCCGCAGAGGTTTCAGGCTATTGAGGTAGCCAATCAGTGTATGACCATTAGCCCTGCCGCTGCCTATAAGGTCCTGCCTAACTTAATGGTGGGAGCGGGTGTAAGTTACAATTATGGAACTTTGGATGCCGACCTTGCCTTTAAATATAAAGAGCCGGAGTGGACAATTGACTTTCAAGGATCCCCCCTGCTTGTAAAAACAGGTGATTTAGAGCTTCGGGCAAAAGAAAAGGATCTGAGTGCAAGCTCCATTGGATGGAGTATCGGTATCCTCTGGAAGCTCTTAGAGAACTTGGATATTGGGCTCTCCTACATTAGCGGGCTTAATTTTACGCTTAAGGGGGATATTGAATTAAAAGCAGATCAGGAAATCATACTATTAGAACTAAACGAAAAACCTGTTAATCCTGTTTCTGTTGATATTGTGATTGAGGGCGAAGGTGATGTCGAATTGAAGCCTTTTAAATTACCGCAGATGATCAACTTCGGAGCTGAATACCGGCCGACAGATAAAATTGAGCTGGACTTTGCCCTTCGCTGGGAAGGTTGGTCCGCTCGTGAATATAGTGACGCTATTATTAGTGTCGAGGCAAGAGGAGTGACAACGCTTCATCTATCAGGATTTGAAGATCCACTTCCGATCGATGAGCTAATATCCGAAACGGAAAGAATGAACTGGGACCTTAAAGACGCCTTCGGGCTGAGGCTGTGGGGTAAGTATAGATTACTGGAAAATCTTAAATTAGGGGCGGGTTTTGGCTGGGAGCAGGGAGTGTCTTCTCCGGAAGTTACTTCGGTTGAGAATTTTAGCACCGATAGAATAACACTCTTTGGAGGTGGGCAATATGATGTATTTGAGAATTTCATTGTGGAACTGAGTTATTCTCATGCTTTTTATAAAGAGCGAACTATTGAGGAGGGAGAAAGCGAGAAAGATCCTCCGGTAAACGGGGATTTTACCGGAAAGATTGATATGATAAGCATGGTTGTTGGTTATAAATTTTAATCCCATCCTGAACCACGAATTACACGAATTATACGAATTTTGAGAAACAGATTCTACGGATTTGTATCCAAGACAATTTCTTCTCTCTCGCCTGTCCTGAACCCCTCGTCCTCACTCGAGATAAACTCCGTCGAAGGAGAGGAAGTGGAAATTTTATCCATTTTTCCCCCTCACCTCATTCCTCTCCCCTGCCTGTCCTGAGCGAGGTCGAAGGAGGGGGAGAGGAAGTAATTACCAGTAAAATTAGCCGCTTTCCCACTTTAGGGGCAAAATATAAGGATAGCCGGGGCTTTCGAACCCCGGTATTTAGTCCGCCTCAGGCGGAATGTAGGGGTGGACCTCTCCTTCGACAAGCCCAGGACAGGCTCTGTCCACCCTTAGGGCCGACACAGAGGTCGGCCCCTACAAACATTTTGTAAAATCCCGGTATTTATTTTATCCGAATCCACTTATTTCGCCTTAGGCGGAATGGAAAACCCCGCATATCCTTAGGGGTAAATTGCCCCAAAAATGGGAAAACCCTGAAAATTGCCCTATTTTCACCTCCACCCTTTTAAAAGAGCCAAAAATGACTCAAAATCAATATTTTAACGGTTGTAACTTATTACAATACATAAAATCAGGGAAGTGGAGGTGAAATATATAAAGGGTGGTCTCTTAACTCATTACATATCAATAAGCTATGAGTTTTGTGAAAGGCAATTTTCATAAATATAAGGAGGTAGCTTATGAAGAAGGTTTTAACAGTAGGGGCAACTTTAATCCTCTTAGTAGGTTTTGCTTCTGAAATTGCCTGGGGTAATACCTTCGACACATTTGGCTATAAATCCCGGGCGACGGCAATGGGATGTGCTTACACCGCTATGGGCGATGAGCTTACCGCAACCTACTACAATCCGGCAGCCTTAACCGAGGCCGAGCGAATGAGAGCTGAGACCGGATATCTTATGGCAATCCCGGACCTGGATTTTGAGGTGAATGGCAGTCCGGGCAAGCTACCAAAAGTTGATGAGACCAAGGGGATTAGTTTGGGAGTTGCTGTTCCTTTAGGAGAAGCCTATGGCCGCTGGGTTTTCGGCTTCGGGCTCCATATCCCTCAAGAGCTTGCGGAGAGGACCCGATTTCATCCACCTCCCGAGCCCTATTTCTTAGACTATTCCACCCGAACCCAGGCGTTAATTGTTTTACCGGCTATGGGATTTTCCCCGGAAGCCCTTCCCGAGCTTTCCGTAGGTCTTGGCATATCAATACTTCTTGATTCCGAGGGTAAAATCAATTCACCCTCTGATCAGGTAGATCCTGATGGTATAGCATTAACACGAAGTGACCTGGACATGCACCCAACTATAGCCATTCATGCAGGATTACTCTATAAGCTAATGGAGAATCTGCGGGTCGGATTGGCCTTCCGGAATGAGCTTGTCATTGATATAGATACAGAAACAAGCATTCCAGATGCTAATACGGATATTTCAATGGACGCAGCAACCCTCTTTTCACCTCGCCAGATAGCCCTGGGTGTAGCCTATGATCTTATGGAGAAATTGACAGTAGCTGCTGATCTTACCTGGATTGATTGGTCAGAATATAAACCTCCGTTTGCCATAGTTGAGGGCGTTGTGCTTGGAGTTCCGAAAAAAAGTAAGAATATTGATCCGGATTTCAAAGATACCTTTAATCCCAAGCTGGGTGCCGAATATCACTTATATGATTTCCTTGACCTTCGGGCCGGTTACTCCTTCGAGCCTTCACCGGTTCCTGATGAGACATTGAAAGGCACCTCCAATATCCTTGACAGCCACACCCACATCTTCTCCGGCGGTTTTGGCTTATATCTGGGGGAGCTCTGCGATATTCCTTTCTTACGGATATTGCGAATCGACAGCCACTTCCAGTTTATTTACTTGACCGAGAGAAATGTTGTAAAAGATACAGTTTTAATGTTTGAAGGCGAGCCTTCTGGTGTACCCGGCACCCCCCGCTACTATCCCGGTTATCTTGCAAATCCCGGTTATCCCGGCTTCAAAATAGGTGGGAATGTAATTAACTGGGGACTTACCGCCAGCCTGGTTTTTTAGAAACTAACTCTGGCTTTGAGGAAAATTTGATCCTGATCCTTCATCTGACCGAACATCGTTGTCTCTTTCCCCTCCATGATGAAGGTACCTAAGGTAAGCTCAACACTATCGGCAGGATAATAACTTATCTCGGGAATGACGATATAAGCATAGTTTTCACTAAAATCATCAAAGTCTTTAACATTAAGACCTCCCCCCAATCTCAACTTCCATTCCTCCCGGAAGATTTTTTTCTCCAGGAAGGTCATAATATAGTCCTGTAGATTATCCTCCCCTGCTTCAGTAAAAAACCCGTGCATCCACTGGGCATTAAGATAAAACCCTCCTTTAAAGGTGTAATCCATCCCCAGGGTATATTTGAAGTAAGGCTCGTCCTCAAGAGCTATTATTTCTTTAGGCAGAAATTCTTTTATTAATACTTCCCAATCTGGGTTAATAGCAGTAACATTTACTTCTATTCCTTCAGGTAAAAACATCCCTCCCTCAGCCCAGAAGCCAATAGAAAAAACCTCTCCGGCCAAGTCAACGCCGATTACCTGCATTTTGGGAAAACCCAACCTTACCTCGGTTTCTATCTCCTCAATGCCAGTAATCGAAGTTATCGTTACAGCTTCAGGTATCGGAATATCATCATAGCCATAAAAATAGCTGAGAGAGAAGTCGATGTTAAAAAGATTGCCCGCTAATTTCACCGCTCCCATCGAATTCCTCAAATATTTGGGTGGAAGTTCTATCTTATATTCTTCGATAGTAAAATTTATATCCTCGGAAATAGGAAAGCCATAGGATTCCACATCAAAAGGAATGCCGCCTGCGGGTAACAGGGCCGGGCGCAGGGATGGCAGCCAGACCCCAATCAAGCTAAAATCACCAAGGTAATAAGTAGCCAGTAAGGCGGTGGAGGGAAGCTTCCTTCCGAAATCGAGGAGGTCGGAGAAATCGTCGGGATTTAAATTATCCGTCTGATTCAGTTTATCAGCGGTTCCCCAGACAATCCTCTGCTTCCCAAGACGTAGGTCGAGCCCATCAATCAAGAAGCCATAAAGCTCAAGATAGCCCTCCCAGAGGCCAAAGTCGAGGGGATTTATCTCTTCCCTCTGGGAAAGCTCAGATAAAGATTCAGCGTTGGAAAAGTCATAGTAGCGAAGATCCAGACTGGCAAGGGCAGAGGCCCCTTCTGAAAGAAATGCCTTTGATTCGAGGCGAAAGGTATTATACATTCCTATAAAGGGCTGATCATTTTCCTCACGAAGCACCCTCTTGTCAAGCTGGATAAAACCACTAAATTCTACCTCGGCTGATAGTCTCAGCGGGAAAGATAGAAAAATGATAATAAAAAGCAAAAACCTTCTCAGGCTCATCACGAATTTTCCCTCATGCACGCTGGATTTAATGCAAATGTTAATCCCCAATAATGCGTGAATGTAGGGGTTCGATCCTTCGATTTGGCTCAGGACAGGTTTATCGAACCCGATAAATATCGGGCTTGATGGCCTACTTCGCCGTAGCGGCTGCGAAGGCTGAAAATCAAGCCCCTACACGAATAGGTGCAAATAAATTGTTAATAAACAAATATTTAGGATGTTCTCGCATAATTTGGGTTAATAAATAGGATTCAAGTCCCTGCTACTTCCTGCTACTCGGGCCGACAGAGACGTCGGCCCCTACGTAGGGGCGGAACTCCGTGTCCGCCCACCCTGCTATTCCTTGCCATGTCCTGAGCTTGTCGAAGGGCTACTCCCTTTTATTCCCTGAAATATTTAGCATTTGACATTATTACCTACCTCGCCCTCTTAAGGTACCTCTGAGAGAAAAAGTCATCCTTTAGCCCGTTATCGAATTTAACCTTAATAAGTTTAAAGATAGTTTTATGCTGGTCAACAACATTATGCATCTCCATCTTTTTATGGGTCCAGTAGCCCTGGATCTTCTCTGCCTCGGTGTTGGTTAAGATCTTCAACAGCTTCCCCTTCTTGCCATAGAATTCGACCTTGTCCATCAACCATCTTTCACTGTCGATCCAGATCTTGAGCTTGGAGTATCCCACATCCGAACCCTCCTTAGGGATACACTCCATAACATATTCTTTCTCTTTCTCCTCAATAATCTTCGCTGAGTACTTCTCATCGTACTCACTTTCCCCCATATCCTCATAAGAGAAATCAGTCCCCATAAAGTCCTCATTTTTGATGTGCGAAGCGATCCTTCTAATCTTCTTAAAGGCGGGCATATAAAGGTACATCTGTTCATCGGAGAGGGCAAGGAAAGCCACACCTTTGATCTCTGCCGGCGATAAGAACCTCATTAGACTCTTTTCATCACCCTTCATGTAATACTTTATCCGGCGGATTTTCTCTGAACCGTCCTTATCAACCAGGATCATCTCCGCTTCGTACATCACATCAGCAGGGGCATTTCTGGTCTCCGCAGCCTTATCCATTACCTCCTGGGCAGTAATTCCATAAGTTTTGGCAGAGGACAGAAGTAGTGCAAAAGCGCAGAAAAAGCTAATAAACCATCTTCTTTTCATCGTTTACCTCCTTTTTTTATAAATCAAGATGTCAATAGATAGGATTCAAGGGCTTAAATCCCTACTATTCCCCCTGTCCGCCGTAGTTTTACGAAGGCGGATGCTATTCCCTTCCGCCGTCGTCCGCCTCTGGCGGACTATGGCGGACAAGGCTATTCCCTGAAAGTAAATGAATTTGTCATTTAGATTGATCATTTGTTAAAATTCTGACAAATCTCGGCTTTGTAGTTAAAATCAAGGCCGGTAGGAGTGTTAATGCTCCCAGGGCGCTGATAAACATCAACAGGGCAATAAGCCAGCCGAAGCGCTGGATTGGAACCATACTTGCTCTCACCAGGACAATAAACCCCATCATTACTGTTAGGGCATTAATGACGATGGCCCTTCCGGTAGTCTTCAGAGTAAGGATCAGAGCCTCCGATTCTCCCTTTCCTTCCCTCAGCTCGGAGCGGAATCTGGAGGTAAAATGAATAGCATAATCTATTCCTATTCCGATAGCGATACTGGCGGTCATTACCGTCATATCATCTAAAGCGATACCCAGGTAGCCCATCAGGCCGAAACATATTATCACGGTCAGGACAATGGGGACGATGGAGATCAACCCCCCGACCAGAGAGCGGAGCTGAATTACGAGGACTAAGAAAACCAGGATCAGGGCAAAGAAGAGGCTTAAGAGCAAGCTTCTAACTAATTGATAGTATATCTGCAAGAAAATCGGAGGTAGTCCGGTCTGCTGGAGTGAGAGCCTCTGAGGGTGAAGATCTTCACTGAGATCAGAGCCAATCAGATTAAGGTAGCTTTGATAATCAAGGGCAGTACGAGTTTCATTCACCTCCCAGAGATCAGCCTTGAGATCCCTTGAAAAGTCTCGATCCGAGCTTAAATTTAGGGGCAACAGTGTTTTGACTTCTGCCATTAGCTTTAAAACCCGATATTCCTCCCTCTCTTGCTCAATAATCGCATAAAGGAACTCAGCAGCATAGCCGACAGCCTCAGGGTCTTTGGCGATCGACTCCTCAGTGAGGTTTTCTCTAATAATATTACCGATCTCTTCCTCACTCAGCCCTCCACCCTTTAATCTTAGCGATATCTCGGCTACAATTCGCTCTCCTTGCTCCATGGAATCAATTTCTACATCACATTCGTCGCCCTCAAAATAGCCTTCCATCCTTTTCCTGATCCTTTCAAGCAAATCCTCCTCAAATACCGGCTTACCCTGGTTTACGGATCGGGAAACAATTGCGCTCAGTCCCTTTTCATCAAACTGGCACTCCGGGCACCTCCCCTTGATGTCCAGATCCATCCGGAACAGGATATTCTCTACTTGCCTTTCCTCTAACGTTTGCTTAAGCTTAGATTCTGCCTCGGTGATATTAATCTCGACAAGCTTTGTCTTTACCTTGCTTTTCAGAAATCCATTGATTTTATTGACTATTTCAACCATCTTTGCGGTATCCATGGTTCCCATGGTTGCCTGAATTACTGCCTCATCCATCTTCTTGTTAACCATGAGATCCAGGATCTCATTCCCCTCGAGAAAAAACCAGAGGTTTCCCACCCCCTCTCTTGTATCCGGAATAGCACTGCGGTCATTTATCATATCGTTGGTCTCACCGATAAGATCAGCAATGGAATGGGGATGGTGCACATGGGGAAGGGACCTGAGAAACTTTTCCACTTTTATCATCTCTTTGAGGACAAAGGGGTTTTTGATATCTCCTTTGATATGGATCTGGACGGGGATGGAGCCACCGAATTTTTCCCGCATCATCTGCTCCGCCACTCTTAACTCGCACCCTTCTTTGACGTACTCCTCCCAATTTACCTCTCTGTTCAGCCGGGGAAGACCGGAGAGGAAAGCAATGGCAATAATTAGGGCCGAGATTAGAATCCCCCTTTTATTTTCAATTACGAAGCCTCCCAACCTCTCCAAAACCCAACTTAGCCTTGTTCGGCCAACCTCACCCCCTTCTTGCGCATCAACTACCTTTTTCGTTACTTTTAAGGTGGAAAGCACGGCGGGGAGGAAGACCAGAGTGAAAATCAGGGCAAAGAAGATACCAATCGCAGTAAACATCCCGGCCTCCCTGATTAAACTCATATCGGAGCTTAGAAAGGATAAGAATCCGATCATCGTGGTCACCCCAGCAAGAATAATGGGAAGGCCCACCTTGCTCATGGCCCTGGTCAGCCCCTTTATTTTATCCGGGGCATCTCTGACCTCTTCATTATATCTATTGATCATATGAATGCCATAGGCGCTTCCCACGGCAATCAGCAATATCGGGATGAGAATCGAGGCCATAGTAAAGGAGAACCCGAGGAAGCTCATTAGCCCCAGCGACCAGACGGTGCTGATGATCACGGTAATCAACGGCAGAAAGACCCCGCGTCCACTGCGGAAGCTCAGATAAAGGGTGAGCATAACCAAGAGAATTACCAGCGGGATCAATCTCTGGTTGTCGCGGACAATCATCTCGTTTATGAATATCATCTGGAAGGGCATGCCGGCATAGTAAACCTCTTCTCTATCTTCCCCTTCCTGCCGGTAGAAATCATCAGTCATCTTTCTCAATTCAGTTCCTACCTTAAACTGGTCTAACCCCTCCCTTATCCGGCAAATAATGGTGGTGACAGTGCCATCTGAAGATACCAGGCTACCGGTATACATCTCTTTGTCAAGGGTGTATTCCCGGAGCCTTTTGAGCGCTTCCTTAGTTTGCGGGATCTTATCTTCCTCGATGAGCCTTCCGATCTCAATTCCTCCCTCGATCTTCCTGATGTCAATGATATTGGTCAGGCTCATTATATGGGTTATCCCATCCAGACCCTCAAATTTTGCCGTCAAATCTCTAATCCGCCTGAGGGTGCGGTAATTGAAGACATCAGCGGACTTCAAAGCAATTATGGCCAGGGAGGTGCCCTTGAATTTCTCCGAAACCTCATTAAAAAGAATTACCGCCGGGTCATCCTGAGGAAGGAAGGATAGCATATCATTATTTACCCGCAGGTCTTTAATGAAATATAAGGAAAGGGCAGTAATGAGGACAACCGCGATAATGATCGGGGCCCTTAATCTAATAACCAGTTCCGAAAATCTCTGCATCATTGGTATTTACCTCAATTTTCCGGTTACTTACTGGAGTTTCCTCGAAAATCCTTCAAGTTATCTATGCCGGATAGCCGGGGCTTTCGAGCTCCGGGATTTAGTCTATATTCAATTCTCTTATTCCGCCTTAGGCGGAATGGAAAGCCCCGCCTATCCTTCGTGTAATTCGTGGTCCAAATCCCAATTCATTTGCATTTTGCAATTTTCAATTTGCAATCCGCCTCAGGCGGATTATTTTTCCTTGAGCTTTTCCATAATATAAAATAGCCGACGGAGAGCCGTTATATTGGCCATCACTGCGATGAAGATGATTGCAATTATAAGTAGATATTGCCTGGGCTCATTAAACCAGGGTGCGGTAAGGTACATTACCAGGGGAGAAAAGGTTGCCCCAGCACCCAGGCAAACTACTCGCTCGGTTCTCTGCATAGTTCCGATCGTGCAACTTACGCCTAAGCCCTCCCCCCGTGCCCTGGTATAACTGACCATAATTGCTCCCAGGTAGGCGGCCATTACCACATACAGCATCCAGCTATCCCTGAAATAGCTCATCAGCCCTAAGAAGGCGAAGCTTTCTGAGTAGCGATCAAGAGTAGAGTCATAAAAGGCCCCGGATTTCGACTCCATTTTCAGTACCCGGGCAACTCGACCGTCAAGATAATCAAAGATGCCGCTGATAATGACGAACCAGCCCCCGGCCCCAAACCAGCCTCGGTGGAAAAAGTAACCAGCAAAGATGCTTGTGACCAAAGAAAAAAATGTGACTAAGTTGGGAGAAACCCGGATCTTTATTAAAAAGTCTTCGAATGGTTTGTCAAACCACATCCACCATTCTCTTATAAATCTGTTCAGCAGTCTTGTGGGGGGATGGGAATGATCCAGAATTTCCACGGCCTTATCCCTTTTCCAATAAATGAAGGCAAAGACACCTATTGAGATTAGGAAAAAACCATTTATAATTGCAATGATTAAAACCGGTAACCACGCATCCCAGGGAAAAATTCTCTCTGTCATTGCTCTTTCCTTTCTGGCGTCAAATTACCTGATTGGCTCAAGGGAGAAGCCCTGGTGTTAAACCACGGCTTCAACTGAAAATAAGAATACCTTGATACCCTCTTTCTTAAACTTCTCTTTTAGTGACCCCATTTCTTTCATAACCTCTTCCGCCTTTTGCTCATCAACTACAGTCAAAATAAGATCGTTTGTCCCCGGCCAGATATGGGTATCGAAGCGGGGCTCCGATGAGGTCCCCAATCCATAAATCCCAGGAATCTTGGTGTAGGTCTCTACCCCCAGTCTCGCTAAAGCCTCCGTTACCTCACTGCCAATGGCGGAATAATAGATGATCATCACCATCTTCATCTTTGTTTTCCTTATTTTGGAATGATAGCTTTACTGGAGTTTCCTCAAAAATCCTTCAAGTAGGGGCAATTCATGAATTGCCCCTACATTGGATAGCCGGGGCTTGTAGGGGTGGACCTCCGTGCCCACCCTTATTCGGGCCGACAGGGACGTCGGCCCCTACATTCCCTTCGACAGGCTCAGGACAGGCATTATGGAAAGCCCCGCCTATCCAATCCATGAAAATCCCAAAATGGAAAATTTTTTCGTGTAATTCGAGTAACATGTCCTGAGCCTGTCGAAGGGTTCGTGGTTCAAATCCTTCACCCCGATCAGAGGACATCGGGGCAAGATTCAATCATTTGCATTTTGCAATTTGCAATTTGCAATTTCTTTCCCTGCTCTTTCTTCAACAATAGAATAAAGGGTAGGAACAAACACCAGGGTTATCAAAGTAGAAACCAGAAGCCCCCCGATTACGCTTATTCCCAAAGGATTCCACATACTTGCGCCCTCTCCCCGCATCAGGGCCAAGGGGAGCATACCCAGAATAGTGGAAAAGGCAGTCATCAAGACCGGACGTAATCTGGTTGCCCCGGCCTCTCTCACCGCATCACCAACTGGTAACCCCCGCCCCCGGAGAATGTTGGTATAATCAACCAGGACGATGGCATTGCGGACCACGATACCAACCAGCATAATCATCCCGACAAATGAGATCAGGCTCAGGGTATTTCCGGTCAGCAGCAGGGCCCAGATCACCCCGGTTATGGCAAAGGGAACCGAAAAGAGAATTACCAGGGGATCAAGCAGGGACTCAAACTGTCCTGCCATTACCATATAGACCAGGAGAATTCCGAGGACAAGGGCAATGGCAAGGATCCGGAAAGACTTTGCCTGCTCCTCGGCCGAGCCTCCGAGGATAATCTCCACCCCCTCGGGGATCGGAATGTTTTTAAGTTCCCTCTTGACATCCTTAACCACATCTCCCAGCGGTCTTTTATAAAGCCCGGCACCTACTTTGACCACCCTACCCTGAGATTTTCTCTCGATCTCAATTGGGCCTTTTGTTTTCTCAATTGTGGCAATATTGCCGAGGTGAACATCACTGAACTTAATCGGAAGTCCGGAGGGAAGAGGGATTGCTCGCAGAGGCGAGGGAATAAGAATGTTCTCGATATCCTCGATCTTTTTTCGATCCTCTTCCCGCAGCCTTACAAAGATATCATACTCCTCTCCTTCCTCCTGGTAGCGGGAGGCTATCTTGCCGGAGAAACTGGTGCGTAAGGTATCGGCAATAATTGCCATATTCAGTCCCAGGGAGGCTGCCTTTTCCCGATCAACCCTTACCCAGAGCTCGGGCTTCCCTCTTTCCCGGGAGATGGAGATATCGGTTGTTCCCGGTATCTTCTCCAGCATTTCCTTAAGTTTCCCGGCAACTCTATCGGTCTGGTCAAAATCCTCCCCGTAGACCTCAAGGGTAATGGGCTTATCACCGCCGAAGATCATCTCGGCCATCGGATCAGAGGAGGTAAAGTTGACAGTCTTTATCCCGGGAATTTTTGCCAGTTTCTGGCTGAGAGCGTGAATTATCTCCCGATCCGATCTTTCCCGCTCCCTTATTTTCACCAGAGATCCACCGACCATCATTACATTTACATCCTCCCGGCGACCCATCATCGCGCTGTACCCGGTCTCGCTCCTTCCGGCCCGGGCAAAGAGCATCCGTCTTTCCGGCACCTCCTTCTCCACAATTTCCTCTACTTTCGCCATTACTTCATCGGTCTTCTCAATCCTGGTCCCCAGCGGAAGCTCGATATTCCCCATAAACTGTCCCTGTTCCATTTCAGGCATATACTCGGTGCCTACCAGGGGTATCATTGCCAGGCTCATTGCAAATATGGTCAGCCCTGTTGCAATAACCGATCTTCGGTGAGTTAGGGCCCAGCCCAGAAGAGCGGAGTACCTCAGCTCAACCTCCCGGAACCACTGTTCACTCCGACGATACAGATCCCTGAGGATTCCCGACCTCCTCTGTTCTGCCTGCGTCTGCAGGACAGGCAGGTCAATCTTAAGGATTCGGGAGGAAAGCATTGGGGTTAGGGTAAGGGAAACAAAAAGGGAGGCCAACATCACCAGGCAGACAACCACACCCAGCTCCTTAAAGAGGACTCCGGTGATCCCGGGAACAAAGATGATCGGGAGGATTACCACAATAATGGTAAAAGTAGCGGCCGTTACCGCCAGGCCAACCTGGGAGGCCCCGAAAAGGGCCGATTCCTGGGGAGAGATTCCTCTCTCCCGATGGCGGAAGATATTCTCAAAGACCACAATGGCATCATCCACCACCATTCCGATGGCAATCGAAAGCGAGGCTAAAGACATCATATTGATGGTATATCCACCGATGTATAGAAAGATGAATCCCACAATCAGTGAGAAGGGAATGGCCAGAGCAACGATCAGGCTCCCTCTTAGATTGCGGAGAAACAGAAAGATCACCAAAATAATAAATAGCCCACCCCAGAGCATTGCATCGTAGAGGTGTCCAATTGCCAGATTGATGAACTCCGAGGAATCCATAACCAGGTGGAGCTTGATATCTCCGGGGAGCCTTTTTCGCAGTCCCTCCAGCCGGGCCTTAACCCTTTCGATTACCTCCAGAGTATTGGCACCAGACTGCTTCTGGACAATCATAATCGCCCCGCTCTCCCGGTTAACCCTCATTACCCGCTCTATCTCTTCAAAGCCGTCAAAAACCTCAGCCATATCCTTTAAATAAATAGGAACCCCACCCTGTTTCCCCACTACTATATTCCTTATTTCATCTACGCTTTTGAACTCTCCGGGAACCCTTAGGGTGTAGTCTATCTTGCCGATCTTTATGTCCCCGGCCGGGTAGGCGATGTTACCTGCCCGGATGGCCATAACCACATTGTTTATCGGAATATGATAGGCATTGAGCTTGTCCCGATCGATATCAACCCGGAACTGTCTCTTCAGCCCCCCGAATACATCCACCAGGGCTACGCCGGGAACACGCTTCAGGGGGTCGGCAATCTCATCCTGCAGGATCTTCTTCAGTTTAGGATAGCTTTCCCCCGCGGTTACCCCATAGAACAGGATGGGCATCATTGAGGTATCGAATTTCATAACTACGGAATCCTCTACATCATCCGGGAGGAATCTCTTGGCATAGCCCAGGACATCCCTTACATTAGCGGCAGCTTCGTCAAGGTTGGTTCCCCAGCCGAATTTTAGATTTATAACCGAGAATTCCTCCATAGATACCGAGGTGATCTCCTCGAGATTGGGCACGGTGCTGACTAATTTTTCGAGGTTCTTGGTAACAATCGCCTCAACATCCTCCGGACCGGCCCCCGGGTATTTGGTGAGCACCACCATTGCCGGAAGGGTAATATCGGGGAATATATCCACAGGTAAGGAGACGAAGCTCATCACCCCGAAGACCAGAATGCCCGTGAAAAGCATTAAGGTTAATACCGGGCGTCTCACCCCCATCTCCGGAAGCCTCATTTTCCTCTTTCTCCTGTTTTAAAAACCTTCAATTATTTCAGGGAATAGCCTTGTCCGCCATAGTCCGCCAGAGGCGGACGACGGCGGAAGGGAATAGCATCCGCCTTCGTAAAACTACGGCGGACAGGGGGAATAGCAGGGATTTAAGACCTTGAATCCCATCTCTTGCTCTTTACTCTATTACTTTTACGGCCATTCCGTCAGAAATCATCTCCTGGCCGACCACCACCAGCCTCTCCGCGGGCTCCAGACCCTCCTTGATCTCCACCCTCTCCCCTTCCCTGATCCCGGTTTTAACTATCCTTTTCTCTGCCTTCCCACCATTCTCAACAAACACGAAGTTCTCTTTCTGTGACTCAAGAACAGCATCAATAGACACTATTACCACCCCCTGCTTCTCAGCTACTACCAGATTAACCCTGGCAAACATCCCCGGGCGCAGCAGATGCTCAGGGTTAGGAATGGTTATTTCGGCCTTGGTAGTTCGACTCATTAGATCCACCACCGGTCGGAATGTGGTTATTGTTCCCTTAAATACTTTATCAGGATAGGCGTCAACAGTGATCTCGGCTCCCTGCCCTTTATTGACCCGGGGAAGATACTTCTCGGTAATATATATCACCACTTTTACCTTGTCCATATTGACTATCATCGCAATTGGCGTTCCCATAGCCGGACTCATGGTGGGGGGGTTGACCCCGGCTCCCTTATCTAAATATAGCTTTCCCAGGATTCCTGCGATTGGTGAGGTTACCTCAGAGGGTTCAAATTTCATACCGGCCATATCTCTATCTATTAGGGCAATAACCGTCCCATTTTTAACTATATCCCCTTCTTCGACTGAATTTTTCAGGAGCTTCCCCGCAACCCGGGGGAAAACATCAATCTCCTCCTGACCCCTGATATCGCCAGTGAAATATAAAATCTCTCTAATATCACCCTTTTCCACATTAGTAACCACCACTGGAATTATCCTCTCTTCCTCCACTTCCTCAATCTGCCGGGCCTGATAGGATATGATTCCGCGGTATATGGCAAACCCGACAATCAATAGAGCAATTAGCCCGACAAAGGCCTTTCTCATCTCATTCCCCTTTCAAAATAAGTGGATAGGCGGGGCTTTCCAGCCCCGCTGACGGCACTGCAAATTGCCGTCTATTCCATTGTCCCGCCACTTAGACCACCTCCTCCAGTCCCCTCAAAAGTCTTTTTGGCCCTTTCCCTGAGTTCTGCTTCTTCCATCCCAGCCCCCAATCCTTTTGATCCTACTCCCCCTCCCTTCATGGCATTTTCCAGTTTAGCTATTGAGATAATGTAATCATAAAGCGCCTTAATATAATTGGTTTTTGCCTGGGTCAGGGCAAGCCTTGCGCCCATAACCTCCAGGCTGGTTATTACCCCCTGGGCATAGTTGGCCACAGTGATCTTTACCCCCCGATTCGCCATCCGCACCGCCTCTTCACTCGCAGTGATGAGCTCCCGCGATTCCTCCACCCTGTTATAGGTCTGCCGTATCTCCAGCTTGATCCCCTCTATGAGCATCTCCCGGCCGAGAGAGACCGTCCGTAAGACTCCTCTGGCCTCCCGTATTTTCCCTCTGGTAAGGAAACCTTCGAAAAGGGGCATGGAAAGACCAAGAAGGAGATTGTAGCTATTATTCCATTCCTCCGAAGGCTCATTGGTGAACATTTGATAGCTCCCTACCAGGGCCAGATCAGGAAAATAATCAGCCCTGGCCAGTCTTACCATATGCTCTCCCATCTCTTTTCGATAATTCAATTGACTTAAATCCGTCCTCTCGCTCAATCCTTTATTAATACACTCATCAAGACCCAGCGTAAATGGGATTTTTACAAACTCTCCCTTAACCTTTATCTCTTCATCCAACCCTACCCCCACGATATTTTTTAATCCTAAAAGGGCCATTTTTAGCCCATTATCTGCCTTGATAACATTGGGCTTAAGGTTGGCCAGATCCACCTCGGCACTGAGCACCTCAAACTCAGGAATCTCACCGGCCCGGTATCTGCTTCTGGTTACCCGGAGATGCTCTTTAGCCAGGGACAATGCTTCCCGGCTCAAATTAACAAAATCCTGAGCCAGGAGAACCCCATAGAACGCGGTCTTAACCTGAAGGATAACACCCTCTCTTGCCTGCCGATATTTCTCCCGGGCTACCTGGTAATTCAAGCTGGCCCGCCGATTGGCATACCAGATCTTTCCCCCGGTAAAAAGCGGTTGAACGAGGTTGAAATTAACGGAATAATCATAGGTAAAATCCAAGGAAGTGCTCGTATCTTCAGGAGGAAAGCCAGGCACAAACGAGTCTTTTGGGATTTCAAACTCTGGTAATTTCTCTGTTATAGTATATGCTCCCTCCGCATTGAGCTTTGGCAGGAAGGTAGACCGGGCCTGGGTCTGTAGTCCGCGGGCGATATTGAGCCCCTCCTTTGCTACCAGCACTGCCTTGTTCTTTTCCAGGGCCATCTCGGTAGCCTCTTCCAACATAATTTCCCTCTGGGCAGCCGCGGGAGAAAGCTTGAATATTCCCAGAAGCAAAATAAATAAGAAAGCTATTTTCTTACACTTTTCCCCGCCCATCAATGATTCTCCCTTCTCCACCAATTAGATCCAGATAGGATTCACCCTACCTCGTCCCGATGTCCATCGGGACTTCGTAGGGCAGGAGGGTTCAAGGATTCAAGTCCTTGCTATTCCCCCTGTCCGCCATAGCTTTAGCGACGGCGGATGCTATTCCTTACTCAACCGCCCTTCCCTGCCAACACCCTCAATGATCAATTAGTTGATGGTGCAGCTTCTCTCGCTCTTTCCTTGACAATGCCTGCATATTTACCCTGAGCCTGTCTAATAACTTGGACTATCTAATCAAAATATTAAAACCGTTCAATTACAGATTAAATATTCTAATGACTATTGTCAATCGTTTTATTGCCAGAAACTGTGATTCGGACATAAGCTACGGACATTTATGTCCGCTCTCCGAGCCGTAGGCTCTACGAGCCAGAGGCCTTAGCAGAGTCGACCTGAAGGTCGACCGCTACCACAAATGATTTTTTGGTATTTTGTTTCGTTCAGCCTTCCCCTAGGAGAAAGCAATTGTTCTTATGTCCGAATTGCAGATTTCCAACATTTTTTAAAAAATTCTTGAAAAAAGTTGAAAATCATGTATAATATAAATATAGATTTTCAAGGAGGTGGAAAAATGAAAAAAGCACTCTCTGTTTTGACCATTATTCTCTTTGGCTCTTTTCTAATCCTCTTGCAACTTTCGGATCCAAAGGTCTATGCTCAAGAGGAAGAACTAATGGAGGAAGAGGAATTTCTCCTTGAAGATGAAGAGCTGGGATTCGAGGATGATTTAGAGCTGGATGAGGATCTCGATTTTGATGAGGAATTGGATATCGAAGAGGCTTTTGAGGAGGCACCTCCAGTAAGAGAGGAAGTAGTAGAGGAGCGTCCTCTGGAGGAGGCACCTCCTGTAGGAGAGGAAATAGTAGAGGAGATCCCTCTGGAGGAGGCACCCCCAATAGTGGAGGAAATAGTAGAGGAGATCCCTCTGGAGGAGGCACCCCCGATAGAGGAGATCGCAGTTGAGGAGTTTCCTGTGGAGGAGGCACCTCCAGTAGTAGAGGAAATAGTAGAAGAGATTCCTCTGGAGGAGGCACCTCCGGTAGTAGAGGAAATAGTAGAAGAGATTCCTCTGGAGGAGGCACCTCCAGTAGTAGAGGAAATAGTAGAAGAGATCCCTCTGGAGGAGGCACCTCCAGTAGAGGAAGTTTTTATCCTACCCGAAGAAGAAGCGGCTCCGGTGGCAAAACCTCTTACTCCAACACCCCCCCCCTCTGCCCTCTCGGAAGACGAAATGATGGCAGAGCCGCCGGCTGAGATATTTAAACCAGCACCGGTAGCCAGCATACCCACCCCCCCTTCATCTGCTCCTGTTCGGGCCGCCCCCCGAAGTATGCATATCCCCCAACCAACTCCGGGAACAGTGGTTGCAATGCTGCCACCAGTGCTTTCTGCCACAATAGTTCATACAGTTGCAGAAGGAGAAGATTTACACTGGTTGGCAGCCCGCTATTACGGGAATGCTCGCCTCTGGAATAAAATCTATGAGGCAAATCACGATAAGTTCATTAATCCCAGTACGCTTACCGTTGGTCAAAGACTACAGATACCTCCTCTTTAAGATAAGTTTGCCTGGTAGTACAGAGCGAATAAGAGCCTTTCCTGGGGAGTTCGGGTTTTTCTGCTGAACTCCCCTTTTTCTACAAGCTTAGGACAAGTTAATCAGACTCCCATTAGTTATTCGTCATTCGGTTGCGCTGCTCGCCCCGCTAAATATTCTCGATATATATCGTAGGTAATCACATTTAGCAACTTATTTCTACGGGGCTCGTTTCGTCTTTTCCTTCGACAGGCTCAGGACAGGCGTCACCGGGTTACGTCTTCACTTAACCACTATACGAATCCCGATACTAGCTGCGTAACCACAACCGATTATTCTCCCAACCGATCCTTCAACATGCTCAGGACAGGTATCAACCAAGTAAAGGGTTAAACCGAATTTTCGGGTAAATCCACTAAACTTTCCCTTGACATAAACCAATTTCTATATTAGTTTTCTACCTAAAACTTGTATAGTTAATCTTGTTCTGAGCCATGTCCTGAGGAGGCTGGCCGATCCTTCGTGACGCCCTTCGCCTTCGCTCAGGGCTCCTCAGAAAATCGGCCAGCCGTCTCGAAGGATTACCGAAGAAAAGGAGATAAACATGATTGATGAAGAGCTGAAGGAAGGCCTTACCTTTGATGATTTGCTTCTCCTCCCCGCCGAATCAAACATCCTTCCGAAAGATGTGGAACTATCGACCCGTTTAACAAAATCAATAAAGTTAAATATCCCGCTGTTAAGTGCGGCAATGGATACGGTTACCGAAGCAAAAACAGCAATTACAATGGCCCAGGAGGGGGGTATGGGAGTAATCCATCGAAACCTCAGTATTGAAGCTCAGGCCTCGGAGGTGGAAAAAGTAAAGAAGTCCGAGAGCGGAATCATTACCGATCCTATCACCGTCCAGCCCAATCAAAAGATCTCGGAGGCCCTGGCGATTATGAGAAGATATAATATCTCCGGAGTCCCGGTAGTGCAGGGAGAAAAGTTGGTTGGGATCTTAACCAACAGGGATCTTCGTTTTGAGAAGAATATGGATCAGAGGGTCTCGCAGGTAATGACCAAGGAAAATCTGATCACCGCTCCCCCGGAATTTACTATGGAGCAGTCTATTGAGATCTTGCATCGAAATCGAATCGAAAAACTTCTGGTGGTGGATGATACCGGAAATTTAAAGGGATTAATTACTGTTAAGGATATAGAGAAAACCATCAAGTTTCCCTTTTCCAGTAAAGACAAGCAGGGAAGGCTTTTGGTAGGGGCAGCGGTTGGAACAACCAAGGATGAATTGGAAAGAGTGGAGGGATTACTTGCTGTGAGGGCAGATGTTATTGTCATCGATACCGCCCACGCCCATACTCAAAGGGTTAGAGAGACGATTAGAGATATTAAGAAAGCCTTCCCGGAATGCGAATTGATTGCCGGAAATGTAGCTACTAAGGAGGGAGCTGAAAGCCTGATTAGGGAGGGAGTTGATGGGTTAAAGGTCGGAGTTGGGCCCGGCTCGATCTGCACCACCAGGGTAATTGCGGGGATAGGGGTGCCGCAGATGACGGCAATCAAAGAATGTACTCTGGCTGCCAAAAAGTATGGGATTCCCCTGATTGCCGATGGGGGAATTAAGTTCTCTGGGGATATAACCAAGGCTCTGGCAGCCGGGGCCGATTCAGTAATGATTGGAAATCTTTTTGCCGGAACCGAGGAGAGTCCCGGAGAGACAGTATTCTTCCAGGGAAGAAGCTTTAAAGTGTATCGAGGGATGGGATCCCTGGAGTCAATGAAACAAGGAAGTAAGGACCGCTATTTTCAAGAAGAAATTGAAGAAGAAGTAAAGTTGGTCCCGGAGGGGATCGAGGGAAGGGTGCCATACAAGGGAGCACTCTCTTTCATCATTTACCAGTTATTAGGCGGCTTAAAAGCAGGTATGGGATACTTAGGGTGTAAAAATATCGAGGAACTGCAAACCAAAGCTAAATTTATTCGAATAACCACCTCCGGGCTCAGGGAAGGCCATGTGCACGATGTGATCATTACCCGAGAGGCCCCAAACTACCAATTAGAGTAATTATGCAACACAGCAATTTCGCTCACCTCCATCTCCATACCCAGTACAGCCTTTTAGACGGAGCAATCAAGATTGATGATCTGATGAGCCTGGCTAAAGATTATCGGATGCCCGCCTTAGCCATTACCGACCACGGCAATATGTTCGGAGCCATCAAATTTTACCAGGCCGCATATAAATACGGGATCAAACCAATCATCGGTTGCGAGCTCTACCTGGCTCCCCGAGGTCGTCTGGAAAAGTCGGTCAAAGAGAGTCCATATCACCTTGTCCTCCTTGTCAAAGATTCCCACGGCTACCAAAACCTGCTGAAATTGGTTACTGCCGGGTATCTTGAAGGCTTTTATTATCGACCTCGGGTAGATAATGAGCTTCTTGAGAAATATAATAAAGGCCTTATTGCCTTGAGTGGGTGTATTCATGGAGAAGTCCCCTACCTGCTCCGTATCGGAGACAACGAGAAGGCCATAGGGATAGCCCGGTATTACCAACAGATCTTCGATAATCAAAGGTTTTTTCTGGAGATTCAAGAAAATAAAATTCCCGAACAGGAGAAAGTAAATCAGGCTCTGGTCGAACTGAGCCAAGAATTATCCATTCCTTTAGTTGCCACCAATGACTGCCATTATTTAAGGAAGGAGGATGCCGGAGCTCATGAGGTACTGCTCTGTATCCAGACTGGGAAGAAGCTCAAGGATGCTAATCGGATGAAATTCTCTACTGAAGAGTTCTATTTTAAGTCGCCCCAGCATATGGAGGAACTTTTTCACTGGTGCCCGGAGGCGATTGAAAATACAATAAAGATAGCCCAGATGTGTAATCTGGAGCTTGAATTAGGCGGACACCATTTTCCAGTTTTTTCCATTCCGGAGAAGACAACCCGGGAAGATTATCTAAAGAGTTCTGCCCGCGAAGGATTAGAAAAACGCCGTGATTCAATTAAAAAAGGCCGCGATGTGGAAGATACCTACCGTCACCGCCTGAAGGAAGAGCTTGAAATCATTAATAAGGTTGGCCTCTCGGATTACTTCCTGATTGTTGCGGATCTTATCAATTACGCCAAATCACGAAAGATCCCGGTGGGACCAGGAAGGGGATCGGCTGCCGGCAGCCTGGTAGCCTACGCCTTAAACATTACCGATATTGACCCTATTGCTTACGACCTGCTTTTCGAAAGGTTTCTTAACCCGGAACGTAAAAGTATGCCTGATATCGATATGGATTTCTGCATAGAGGAGCGGGATCAGGTAATCCAGTATGTAATCGAAAAATATGGAAGGCAGAAAGTAGCCCATATCACCACCTTTGGAACCATGATGGCCAAGGCGGTAATCAGAGATGTGGGGAGAGTTCTCGATCTACCCTATGGTGAGGTGGACCGGATTGCCAAATTAGTCCCCAATGTAATCAAGATTACCATTAAAGAGGCCCTGGCCCGGGAGCCGGAGCTCCGAAAGCTGGAGACCGAAGATGAGCAGATAAGAAAAGTCCTTTCTATTGCCCGCTCGCTGGAAGGTATTACCCGGCATGCCTCCACTCATGCCTCCGGCGTAGTTATCTCCGACAAACCCTTAGAGGAATATGTACCTCTTTACCAGGATAACAAGGGGAATCTCGTTACCCAGTTCGATATGAAGTCACTGGAGACAATTGGGCTCGTTAAATTTGATTTTCTGGGTCTAAAGACACTGACGCTCATTGAAAAGGCCAAGAGGCTGATTAGTCAGAACCGGGGGATAGAACTAAAATTTGAACAGATTAGTCTGGAGGATCCTCTGACCTATCAGTTACTCGGGGAAGGAAAGACTATCGGGGTATTCCAGTTAGAGAGCTCAGGGATGAGAGACCTCCTGGTTAGGATCCCGCCGGAACATTTTGAGGAACTCATCGCTCTGATTGCCCTTTACCGACCAGGGCCATTGATGAGTGGAATGTTTGATGATTTTATTGAGAGGAAACAAGGGAAGAAGCCCGTCCGCTACGAACTGGAAGAGCTCCGGGAAACATTGGAGGGCACCTTCGGGATAATCCTCTACCAGGAACAGGTGATGCAGATTGCCCGAAGGCTTGCTAACATTTCCCTGGCAGATGCTGATATCCTGCGCCGGGCTATGGCTAAGAAATTACCTGAGGAGATGAATCAGCAACGGGAAAAATTTATAAAAGGGGCTAAAAGCAACAAGATAGCTCAGCGAAAGGCGGAGAAGGTCTTTGATCTTATGGCCAAGTTTGCCGGGTATGGTTTTAACAAATCGCACAGTGCTGCTTATGCAATGGTGGCCTTCCAAACTGCCTATCTCAGTGCCCATTACCCCTTGGAATTTATGGCCGCCCTGCTTACCAGTGAAATGGGAGATAGTGATAAGATCATTAAGTATATCTCCCAGTGCCGAGAACAAGGGATCGAGGTTCTCCCTCCGGATGTCAATGAGAGTGATTGTGATTTTACCGTAGTTGGGGAGAGGATTCGCTTTGGTTTGGCAGCCGTAAAGAATGTAGGAACCGGGGCCACTGAAGCAATACTGTCTGCTCGCCATCAGGACGGCAATTTTATTTCTTTGCTCGATTTCTGTCGGAGGGTTGATCTAAGAAGGGTCAATAAAAAGGTGGTTGAATGCCTTATCGGGTGTGGTGCCTTTGATTTCTGTGGGGCTCATCGTTCCCAATTAGCCTCATTCTATGAGAGGGCAATGGAATTAGGGGCCAGAATGCAGAATGATAAGAGCCGGGGCCAGCTTAGCATGTTTGAGGCCTCTGGTTACGATAGGTCGGGGAATGGCGTGATGGATGAGCTACCCCCTATGGAAGAGTGGCCGATAGATCAAAAATTGGCCTTCGAGAAGGAGGCACTGGGCTTTTATATCACCGGTCATCCACTCACTCATTATGCCGATGACATAAAAAAATACACCGACACCGATACCGCTAAGATAACAACCCTTCCCAGCGGCCATGAAGTCTGCCTGGGAGGGATTATTTCTTCGATTAGAGAGATCACTGACCGGAAAGGAGAACGAATGGCCTTCGTGATTCTGGAGGACCTCAAGGGCTCTGTGGAAATAACCGTTTTCCACTCCCTCTTTGAGCGCTCTTCCCAGCTCCTGAGAGGCCAAGTGCCAGTCCTCCTTAAAGGGAAACTGGATAAAGTAGAGGAGAATATAAAGATATTGGCCTCGGAGATTATTCCCCTTTCTCAGGGAAAAGAGATCCTTACTAAAAGCATTCACTTCACGCTCTCGGTCCCCGAGCTGACCAATGATAAGCTGAACGGGCTTAAAGAGATTTTACAAATTTACAAAGGAAACTGTAGGGGTTATCTCCATCTGATTATTCCCAATCAGAGTGAAACGATTATCTCTCTCCCGGATGATTTTAAGGTAAATCCCAGTGATTTACTAAGGGAGAGGGTGCAGGAGCTTTTTGGAGCCAACATAATCTACCTCCAGTAAAATGCTTATTGACTTAGCTAATAAAGTCGGTTATCCTCTGAGTCAAGTCAATGAGCTATAGCAAAAATTAAAGATCAAAAAGTAAATATCCCCGTGATACTGCACGGTAATATTTACCTCATTTTGAATTTTGATTTGTCATTTTGCATTTAACGGTTAAGGTATTATGGTCTTAAAGTATAAAATTGGAGAGAGTTCAAAGGACTCTCTCACCAACAAAATTCCCCCCTCCAAAAAGGAGAAAGAATCTATGTCAAAGGGTCAATTTAATGTTCAGGATCAATTCTTAAATCAGGTGCGAAGGGAGAAGCTAAAGGTAATTATTGAGCTGCTTTCCGGGGAAAAGGTTGAATGTACAGTCACCAGTTTTGACAATTTCTCTTTGATTGTAGAAGCTAAAGGATATAGATTAATATACAAGCACGGGATCTCTTCCATCTATACGGCCGAGCCATCGCCTAAGCTTAAGTTCTTTGAAAAAGGAAGCTAAATAGGATTTAATGACAAATGTCAAAACCCAAAGTTCAAACAAAGTCCAAAATTCAAATGACAAATAAAATTTTTTTGATATTTAGTCATTTGACATTCATTTGGCATTTGGGTTTTGTAATTTGGATTTAATCCCGCGTGCACGCGGGACAATTCGTGATGAGCTAAAAATATTGGGGATAGAGCCTATGGAGAAATCAACTCATTCCCTGGTCATATTCCTTGGGTTAATTTTTATCACACTATTTTTTGGAGAGCCTTCGCAGGGAGGTTTATTCAAAAGTAACCCTTTGGAGGTGATTGAGGTTGTGGGCTACGGCGAGGTTAATTGGACCAGACTAACAATCCGGGCCAAGGGCAATGGAATACCAAATCCTCAGGTCTCCAAACTATCCCAAGCCCCCTTAGGAGCGGATCGGGAAGCAAAAAAGGAGGCCCTGGAGAATCTGCTAAAGACAATTAAAGCAGTACCAATTGACTCTCGGATAACTTTCCAACAGAAGGTCGAGGAAAGCGATGTGATCAGTTCAAAACTGCAGGAGTTAATCCGAAATGCCGAGATTATCGAGACCACATACTTTTCTGACGGAGGAGTAAAAATAATTGTTAAGCTTCCTCTTTTTGGTCCCCTAATCAATCTAATCCTTCCTACCTCAGAAAGAAGAGCTGCGGTTAAGGCTGATGAGGATGTGAATACGGGTGTGATTATCGATAGTAGGGGATTGAAAACTACTCCTATTCTGGCTCCAAAGATCCTGGATGAGGAAGGAAAGGAAGTTTATAGTAGTTCATTTATCTCCTCTGAGAGCCTGGGCAAGTGGGGTGTGGTAGAATATCTTCGAGATCTACCCTTATCCCAGAAGGAGAAGCGGGTAGGTAAAAATCCCTTGATTGTTAAAGGAATTGGGCTTGCCGGTCCCCGCTCCAGCGATATTATTATCAGTAATGCAGATGCCCAAAAGATACGGAGCCTGATAAAGGATCATAATTTTTTAAGTAACGGAGAGGCCATTGTTGTCATCGATTAGGATTGCGCTAACTTTATTTCTGGTGATTGGAGTAGGGGCAATTTATGAATTGCCTCTACTTACCTTCCCCAGTAGTCTTAGCTGGGCCCAGGATACCTTTCAATCAAAACAGATCTGCGTGGAGGGGGCGGAGAATATTAGTCATCAGGATATCGCTTCCGCCCGCAGTATTGCTAAAAATAAAGCTTTGCGAAAGGCAGTTGAACGGTCAATAGCTAATCTGATTTTTTCCGAGATAATAGCTGAAAACTACCAATTGTTAATAGACAGGATCTATACCCAGAGCTCAAAATACATTAGAGAATATAAACTTCTTACTGAGGAAGTGGTGGGAGATATTTATAGGGTCAAGGTTGAAGCCACAGTATCATTAAGTGATTTGAAGGCTGATCTGAACGCCTTAGGCCTCTTGCCGCAAAAAGGGGGAAAGCCCAAAATAATGATTATAATTGCTGAGCATTGGCCTGCCACTGATTGGGGGCAGTCCCCGGGAAGCCAGATTGAGTCAAACCTGGCAGAAAAAGAAATTGTGGAAAGGTTTAGCCAGGAGGGCTTTGCTATTATCGACCGGTCCGCTTTTGTCGAACCAGGTTTGGCCGAGAATACCTTCATTGCCCCCTTGAATGACCAATCAGCTCAGAGGTTAACCCGTGGATCCGGTGCCGATATAATAATCTATGGCAAAGCCCTGACCAGATTAGTGGAGAACATCCCGGGCTCCACGCTGAGCTCAGCTCAGGCCAATATCTCTGCCAGAGCCATTAATGCTGATGCGGGGAAAATAGTAGCTACTTGCACCAAGACTGCTATTTCTATTGGGATTAATCCGGTAAAGGCAGGGAGTGAGGCTCTGAAAAAAGCTGCTGTCGAGACCACTGATACCCTGATGGAGGAGATTTCAGACCAATGGAGTAGGAGGCAGATAATAAGAACAAGTGCTGTCCGGATGGCAATCTCAGGAATCTCCAATCACAATGATCTGGTAAAACTCGAAAAGGCCCTCCAGAATCAGATCCAGGGCCTTCAGGGTATATATTTACTAAGCATCTCTCCCGGGACAATAACCTTAAAGCTTGAAGTAATGGGCACTGCTTATACCCTGGAGAATGAACTAATTAACCTTTTACAAGCTCAAGAGTTCCCCTACCGTTATGAACTTACCCAACTGCCTTAGCCTGCTGCGCATTCTCTTAGTCCCGTTTTATATAATCCTTTTGTTTCGCGGCAATTATCAGGGGGCGGTAATTCTCCTGATAGTGGGTGGATTAACCGATTTTCTTGATGGTGTCCTCGCCCGTGCCCTTAATCAGATTACTAAATTAGGTTCCTATCTTGATCCAATTGGCGATAAACTGTTTTTAATTTCCTCATTCATTGCCCTGACGATCATCGGATCTCCCAACACTGAGGACAGTCTTATTCCTCTCTGGCTTACAACCATCGTTCTTTCCCGGGAGCTAATTATCCTTCTTGGGGCACTAATCATCCTTGCTTTCGTAAAAAAACCGGACAGATCTGTAACCGCCGCCAGTAAAGCCGCCACCTTCTTTCAGATGTTTACCGTTGGTTTTATCGTCTTATCCCTGGCCTTTCCCGGGCTATCTTTTATCGTTTTAAAAATTGATTTCTTGAAGTTATTCATCTGGCTGACAGCAATCTTCACCTCTATCTCGGGGTATCAATATGTCCACCGGGGAGTAAAAATGCTAATCTTAAAGGACGATAGGGGATAATAAGACGAAGGAGGAACTAATGAAAAAAATTTACCAAATTTCTCTTTCCCTTTTATTCCTTCTTCTTATCATTCTCTGCTTTTATTATTTAAAATCGATCTTAATTTTACTGCTGATCCCTGCTATCTTGGCCTATGTCTTAGACCCAGTCGTTGATTTTTTTGAGAAAAGGAAAATCCCTCGGACCGGAGCAATCTTCCTTCTACTAACCTTCTTATTGATAGTCCTCACTTTGCTATTCCTATCCATCGGCCCTACTATTCAAAGAGAAATCGGAGATCTCCAGGAATCCCTCCCTCGATATTTAGAAACCATCCAGGAAAAGGTAATCCCTGGAATTGAAAAGACCTTTAAGATCAAATTCCCCTCAACCCTTCAGGAGGGGTTAGCAGAGATCATTAACGGGTTTCGAGGGCTCCCTTCCGCATCCATCAAACCCTTTACCACCATCATTGCCCGGGTCTTCTCCAGCACATTCTCCTTTCTCCTGAGTATACTGGGCCTGGTAATTATCCCCTTGTTAACCTTCTATTTTCTCCGGGATATTGATCGAATCAAGCAGACTACGGCCTCCTATTTCCCCCTTAAATACCGAGATAAACTGATTGAGAGATTTCAGGAGATAGACCTTGTCCTCGCTGGTTTTATCCGGGGCCAGCTTACTGTCTGTGCGATCCTGGCAGTGCTTTATAGTATCGGTCTGGTATTAGTTGGAATCGATATGGCAGTTGTCATTGGTATTATTTCCGGAATCGCCGCGATTGTTCCCTATCTGGGAACTATTCTGGGGATAGCCTTAGCCTCGATTATGTGTGTTTTAAAGTTCGGCTTCGACCTTCATCTCCTTGGCGTCTTCGGGTGCTTTGCTTTTGTGCAGGTTCTGGAAGGCTCGATAATCAGCCCCAGGATTGTTGGCAAAAAGGTGGGATTGCACCCGGTATGGGTGATCATCGCCGTGCTCATCGGAGGGGAGTTCTTCGGATTTCTGGGCATCCTGCTGGCAGTCCCGGTGGCGGCGGTTCTAAATGTTGCCTTCAAGTCAGTTCTGGAGGCCTACCGTAAATCCCCCCTGTATCTGGTGTAGGGGCAATTCATGAATTCCCCCTACACTTGTCCTGAGCCCCGCCTGTGACGGGGTCGAAGGAATTGACCCCCACATTTACGCATTATTTGGGTTAAAATATATGAACGGCGGTGGCCTTGAAGGACAGCCAGACCTCGGCTTTTAAGGATAGGCCCATCTCCTCGAAGGAATTTCTGGTCAGCAGAACCTTAAAAGGGATCCCGGCGTCAACGGTGATCTTCATCAGAACCCCCTTGGGAGCTGTCTCAATGACGGTGCCCCGGAGGTTATTGCGGGCACTGGAGTGAATCGGCTCCCGGGATATCAGAATGTCTTCGGGCCTAAGGGCAGCCCTAACTCTGCCAGTCCGATCAGTTACCACCGAGATTTTCACCCCCCTGGATTTTAAAGTAGTTAGGTGTACCTTATCATCAGCCCCGATCTGCCCCTGACTGCTCGGGGGGACAATCTCACCCTCGAACAGGTTTTCCGCACCGACAAAGGTAGCTACGAATTCAGTTGCCGGTTGTCGAAATACCTCCTCCAGCTCACCCACCTGAACTATTCTTCCCTCTTTTATTACTCCAATCCTATCAGCAAGAAAGAGGGCTTCCTCAAAATTATGGGTTATATGGATAGTTGTAGGCTTAAGTTTTCGATGGATCTTCTTTAACTCCTCTAAGATGTCAAACTGAGTGGAAGGATCGAGAGCACTCACCGGCTCATCAAGAAGTAAAATACTGGGTTCAATTGCTAATGCCCGGGCCAGAGCTACCCGTTGCTTTTCTCCACCACTTAAGGTGTCGGGGTATCGGGAAAGCATTTCTCCAATCCCGATAATATCTGAGATCCTGCTCACCTTTTCTTTAATCTCTCTCCTGGAAATCCCCCGGCAGCGGAGCCCAAACTCAATGTTCTTTTGCACGGTTAAATGGGGGAACAGGAGATAATCCTGATAAACGAAGCCTACCTCCCGCGCAGCCGGAGGGAACTCAGTTACCTCCTTGCCCTCAAACCAGATCTTTCCGGTCTTCGGAGATCTGATTCCAGCAATAGTCTCCAGAAGAAGGGTTTTTCCAGAACCGGTCGGCCCTAAGATTACAAAATACTCCCCCCTCCCTACCTGAAAGCTGATATCTTTAAGGGAGAATTTCCCTACAAGTAGTGATAAATCCTCTACCCTGATCATCTTTCCCTTTTTCGACCTCCAGACGTCTGTATTCCCTGCTAAAGTTAACAGGACTCAAGGAGTCAAGGATTCAAGTCCCTGCTATTCCCTTCTATTCCTTGCTACTCCCTGCTATTCCCTTCTATTTTGATCATCTTTTCCTTCCAAGTCCCCCTTTTAATCCCCCCATACCCCCCTTTATTAAATGGGGATTAAGGGGGACTTTACAACCTTCGCCCCCCGGAGGCCAGCATCCGGAGAATAATGAATAATGATAAGCAAATCAGGATCAGGAGAACGGCAACCGGTCTCGAATATTCAAGCCCGTAGGATTCAAATCTCTCAAATGTTAGGACCGAGGCAGTCATCGGGTGGTAGGCCAGGATCACAATTGCCCCGAACTCGCTTATCCCCCGGGCCCACATCATAATCCCCCCCGAGAGAATACTCCGGGAGGCCAGGGGAAATGATACCTTCCAGAAGCTTTCCCAGGAAGAGGCACCTAAGGTCCGAGCTACATTCTCCAGTCGAGGATCAACGCTCTTAAAGCCCTCCTTGGCAGAATTGATCAGAAAAGGAACACTGACGAATAGCATGGCAATTACAACTCCCGCGATCTCGTCAACAAAGCTAATGCCCAGAAAAGAGAAGGCCCTTCCGATAAAAAACCTCCTGCCAAAAACGAAAAGAAGGGCAATCCCGGCAGCGATGTGAGGGATGATTATCGGAAGGTCGATCAGGCCTTCGACAATACTTTTTCCCCAGAATTCTTTTCTGGCCAGCAAATAGGCAAGAGGGACTCCGAAGATGAAGGCAAATATGGTGGCCAGGAGTGAAGCGTAAAGCGTAAGCCAGATAGAATCCCTGACTTCCTTATCAATAAAGGTCTGATAAAGAACCCCGGGGTCAGAGGTGAAAATCATCTTTCCCAGAGGAAAAAGGACAAAAAGGATTATTACCAGGCCCAGAATAGCAAAAGTGATGGTAAATATATCTTTCTTATGGCTCATCTCGGATTATTGTGGTTAAGTAATTAAATCCAAATGTCAAAATCCAAATGTCAAATATTTTGTCATTTGGACTTTATTTGAACTTTGAGCTTTGGTATTTGACATTTTTCATTGATAAAAATTACCCATTCTACTCCCTTCCGCCGTCGCTAAAACTATGGCGGACAAGGCTACTCCTTGCTCCTCCCTTGAACCAGATCCCTAAGTCCCCGGGGAATTTTTTTTACATCGCTTGCCCGGGCCGGCACAATCGGGGGCTGGCCGCGTTCAGACATAATCCTTTGACCTTCCTTGCTGATAAGCATCCGGATGAAGGCCTTCGCCATCCGGGGATTGGGAGCATTCTTAGGGATAGTAATACCATAAATTATCGGTCTGCCTTTTACCACGGTAAAGTCTCCCGGCCTTTTTCCGGATATTTTCAATTCAGCCTGGCGGTAGAAATCCTGGTGATCAATGCTGCTCAGGTTCAATTTTTTAGGCAGTTCGATATATTTTAAATGATGCTGAATCGCTACTGATCGATACTGAAACATATAATCCAGCTCTCCTGCCTCGATCAGGGCAATCAGACCGGTCTCCTTGGGACGAATATTCTTCCGGGGGCGGTGCTCTTTCAGGCTTTTAAACAGTCCTGGCCTCTGGTAATATCTCTCCGCAAGTCGCCATACCATCAGGGAGCGGTACCCGCAGGGGTCAATATTAGGGTCAGAGTTCCCGTATTCTACCCCCGGTCTTAGCAGCACCTCAAACCAGTTATCCCGGCTTATCTCCGAGGCGAATTTTGACCTCTCATTATAAGCGATCACCATCTCATTCCGGGCAAACATTATATACCACTCAGCGAACTCAGGCATAAGGAGCTCTTCAATGACGGCATAATCGGATACCGCAACAATATCGGCAGGTTTCCCCAGTTCACTCACCTTCCGGGCTGATTTCCGGCTCCCGTCAGATTCGCGCCGGATCTCTAAATTTGGAAAGAGCTTATTAAACTGAACCGAAAGATCCTTAAAAGGTATCGCCAGGCTTCCTGCATGAAATATTCTCAGAACCCTTTCCTCTCCCCTCGAAGAAGCAGCCTGCGCCCTTGCGCCAAGCAGAGTAAAGAGCCCGCCAAGGATCATCAATATGATCAATATCAATTTAACTCTCATTGCAGCTACTCCCTTGATAATCCTGGTAACTTGAGTTTCCTTCTCAGATTATATAGTCCGCATTAGGCAGAGCGCCTATCCAATTTTATCCGATGAGATTGTTATTCTACGAAGTCGGACGAACCCTTTCTTTATCCCTTTTTTGGCAAAATGGGTTATAGACCATTTTATATCACTGAAGGACCTCAAAAACAAGTTATCCGATACAATCCATCTTCATCTGCTTCAAGTGGACTACTGCGGACAAGCGATCAAATCATAATCTCCTTCGACACCGCCACAGGTGGGGCTTAGGACATAGCTTCGAGACGCTTCGCCCGTTCCGTAGTCCTGAGGAGCCCCGATGGACTCCGTCCCGTAGGGGACTACGCCCCGGAGGGGCATCGGGGCTCCTCGAAGGGCTCAGAATTTTGGTTATTTCGTGTAATTCCTGTCTTCGTGCTACGCACTACGCACAGGCAGGCGTGAAATTCGTGGTTCAATGGCTATTCAGTATAGTCCGTGACGGATTTACTTATTATTAGTGGACCCATATTCCACAGAAGGCATTGATTTGGACATAATAAAGCGATATACTAAATATATTAATTGGAATTCTTTATGATGTTCTTTGTTGAGCAGGCGTCCTGATAATGGCGGGCTGGCCGTGTCCTGAGCCCGTCGAAGGGAAGCCCGCCCTACTGGCAGACTTGTCCTGAGCTTGTCCTTCGAGATGCCCCGATGGGCATCGGGGCTCCTCAGAACGTCGGCCCCTACATTTACGCATTATTCGGTTTAAGGCGCTCTTTACTGGGCTCAGGCGGACTTGTCGAAGGAATCGAGGAGAATAAATGTTAAAAAAGACAAAGGTGGCTGTCGGATACGGTAATAACCGTATTGAGTGTCTTCGCCAGGCATTTTCAGCCCTGGGAGGGATCGGCAAATGGGTTAAACCGGGTCATCGGGTCCTGCTCAAGCCCAATATAATGGCGGCCATGGGAACCCCGGCAATAACCCACATTGATATGCTGAAAGGACTCTATCTTTTATGTAAGGAGGCCGGGGCAAAGGAAGTTATGGTGGGGGAGAATCCGGTCTGTGGAATGCCCTCCAGAAAACATTTTGAGGGAACCGGTTACACCCGGGCCCTGGAGCAGATCGGATGCAAGGTAGTCTATTTCGACGAGGAAGACTGGGTTTATCGCTGCCGCCCCGAGAATTTCTGCCTTAAGGACATGCATATTCCCAAGGCAATCGATGACGCCGATGTCTGGATAACTGTCCCGGTCGCCAAGACGCACGAGGCCTGCGTTACTACCCTGGGGATAAAGAACAGCCACGGGATTCTCCCGGATGAAGACAAGGCCCGCCATCATCGAGGCCGACCCGAGGCCGGAACCAGTCTCTGGGAGAAATTCGTTGATGTCCTGGCCACCTGTAAGCCTGATCTCTGCGTCACTGATATGTTCCAGGCAATGGAAGGACAGGGACCGGCCTTCGGAAACATCCTGGAGCCGAAGTTAGTGGTAGCCAGCGATGATGTCGTTGCCTGCGATTCAGTTGTCCAGGAGCTGATGGGGATCGATTCCCTGACCGAGGCCCCACTCACCAGAATCGCCCATCAACGGGGAATTGGTTTGGCAGATATAAGGCAGATCGAGGTGGTGGGAGAAAGGATCGAAAATCACCGGAGGAAATTCGTAAGGGCCAAATGGTATCCTGATGTAGATATGCCCGAGGGACTGGTTATGCTGGTTGGTGATGTCTGTCGCGGGGGGTGCCAGATGATCCTGCGTTATCTTATCGATACCTGCCAGATAGCGCTGGGCAAAGAGGCCAGGGAGTTTGGCCCCACCTACATCCTTTGCGGAGATAACCCCCCTCCCCCGCCTGAGGACAAGTTTGTCCTGGTCTTCGGTGACTGTGCAATATACTCCACCTGGCATTACCGCTATCGCCAAAGACCCAAAAAAATTGGTCCCTGGTGGGCCCCTCGACCGGGATATGCCGATGTGCCAGGCTGCTGCCCACTTCAGTTAGGCTGGATCAGGGGGTTCGCCAATCTGCTTAGAGGCTACGCCCCGCTGGTCAGCCTTTTTGATGGACTCGAGATAGTCGAGGCTGAACAATACTCCTTTGCCGAGGGAGTGCCCCTGGAGAAGAATCCCCGGAGATGGACCTGGGATAAGGAGTGGGCAAGGAAGTATGCGCGCGAGATAGCCGCCTCCCGCCCACCTGCATATATCTACGCCGCTAACGAGAATATCAAAGGAAATCGTCTTAAAGAAGGGGTAAGGCCGGTGGAGATGGATATTACCTATCCTCGGGACTACTCCCGGATTCAGACGGTCGAGAGTTACTCCCTAAAAAAATAGGGAATGTCAAATGACAAAGCCCAAAGTTCAAATAAAATCCAAAGTCAAAATGACAAAATATATGAATAAATCCTAAGTACTAACTAAGCACCAAATCCTAAACAATATTAAATGACCAAAATTCAATCCGCTTTAGGCGGATCAAAACATTACGATCTTGAAGAGAGAACATTAAAATTTGCCAGAGAAGCTACTGAACTTACGAAGATATTTGGTGCAATCTTAGAGAAGTCAAAATAGTTTTGAATTTGGCTAATTTGTATTTAGAATTTGTTTAGAGTTTAGGTGACAGATATATATACATCGTTAACTCAAAAATATATATACATCGTTAATTCTAAAGAAAGCTTGTATCCATACATCGTTAACCTTAATAAAGAAAAATATATAAACCCATATTATGCATAAATACCCATTTATTGTATATTAACAAATTTCTTTCACCTGTTTGGTGTATAGGAACTTGATTCATTAAGCCCAATTCTCCTCCCCCTTGATGGGGGAGGACTAAGGAGGGGGTGAATAAAGATAACCAAAGAAATAAATAGATCCACTATACCCCTCCCCTAACCCCTCCCACAAGGGGAGGGGAATTTTGTCAAAGATCGATCTCTGAAGTTAACGATGTATGTATATTTTAAAACTCTAAGTAGAGTTAACGATGTTTATATATTCAATATTTAGGATTTAAGATTTAGGATTTACGATTAATGGGTGATCCCGGGAAATCTAGCCAAAAAAACACAACTCCGCCGATTGTTTACGCGGAAGACGAGCTCATCGAATGGGCTCGAGCCCAGGTCAAGGAGCCCTGGGTCAGGATCTGCCGGATAGCAGAAAGGCTGAGCCAGGGGATGATCCTCACCCCCGAACAAAGCGAGATCACTATTCCCCTTTCACCCTTCCGAGCCGATTACCGGCAGCTCTATTTCCTTTCTCGCGAACTCCTGCCTGTGCTCATCTCCTCGCCCGCCAATCTATTCACTATCATCCTTAACCCCGAGGGCAACCGGATCATCAGGGCTTGCCTTCAGAAAACTCGATACAGCAACTTTGTGTCTCTGGAAGATATAGAACTCTCCGGGCAGTGGGTAGGGAGGGCCCAGGACATGCTCACTACGGGCAAGCTTGAGCCTTTGCGAAAGTACCTGAACGATTATTTTCAGGAACAGAATGCCGAGGGAATCAACTGGGTCATGATCGCCAATATCCAGCTTTTCGGTGCATTTAAAGAAGCACTGGATAGATTTGAAAGAACCAGAAGCTTGAGGGATTATCTGGAGAATATCTATTTTGCCCTAAAGAAAATCTATGCAAATGAATGGATAAACTTCTCCCCTACCCCCAAGTTATTTGCCCGGCTTGAAGACCTTTTCAAGAAAAACATGATCGAATACCATCCCTTCGACCCCGCCACAGGCGGGGTTCAGGACAGGCCCTCTGATCTCCCTGCCCGCACATCCGAGCTGGAGAAACCTGAGCCCGAGACAAAAGGCTACAAATTCGTCATTGCCCTGCGGGGAAGGGATTTCACCGTTGCGCTCAGGCTGGACCCTCAGGATCCCTATAAGCTCACAGTGGATAAAGAGATAAGCGACCATCTTGCCCGGATACCCTTCCGGAATCTGGCAAGGGTGGCTGCCCGAAGAACCAGGGCTACTGGGGCAATAGCCCTATCCTTTGACCCTGTCATTAATATCCTGTATGAACTTATTACCCGACCCCTTCCCTATAAAGAGGCTGATCTGATTATCATCCTGCGTAAGCTCCTCTCACTTGTGAGGAATTTCAAGAGCCAATGGGCTATCTATCCCGTCCCCATTGCCCTTAAAAACTATGTTCGTCTGCCAATCAGGCTATTCAGGCTTCCATACGACATTACCAATCTGGCCGACTGGTTCTTGCCCCAGGTTATTGTCCAGGGCTCAGGGATTGCTGTCGGCCAATTCTTCCGATCTGCCTTAATTATTCTGGAAGGCTCTTCAGTTCAGGCAGTTATCGTCCTTGAGCAGTATGAAGGTGGGATTAGAAAGATAAAGAGCTTCCCGGCCTCAGAGATCTCACCCTTCTTCCAGGAAGTAGAGCTTAACTACAGCTCAATTCAGGAGGCAACGATAAAGGCCAAGCACCTGATCTGGGAAAAGGACGGCTGGATCAACTTTGCCATTGCCATCCAGAGGGGTTTATTCAGGGAGCTTGGGAGGCTGATCTTAAGCAAAAAGCTTTCCTCTTTGCTCCGGCTTCCCTTTGCTATCCCCGACCTTGTGAGGATATGGAAGATCTTGCGAAATGGAGGGGTAGTTATCTACCCGGATATCTCACTCCGCGAGGCAAATAAGTGGGCAAAAAAGAGAGGAAGGCTCTGGGTTTATAGCACCCTGATCCAGATCCCTTTTACCCGAAAGAGACCGAGAACCCGCGGGCTTCTTTATGTTAAATCCACAATTATCGCTGCCGTAATATTGATGGCCCTTGTGGGGGCAATAGTATGGCTGATAGCTTAATATAGATTTTAGATTACAGATTGTAGATTTTATCCCAAATAATGCGTTAACGTTATGTAGGAGCCGACGTCCTGAGGAGCCCCGATGCCCATCGGGGTGTCTCGAAGGCCAACCTTCTCAGGACGTCGGCTCCTACTTCACCCGATTCTTCTTATTCCGCCTTAGGCGGAATGGGAAGCCCCGCCTATCCACTTTTACCCTACGAAGTAATACCATTCGAAGTATGGGCGAATCCTGGAGCCCTTTTGTAAAAGGGAGATGTTAATTAATAGCACGACCCTGATTTCTCCTTTTGTCTGTTGAAAGTCTTTGCCTGAGCGATGTGGTAATGCCTATTGAATGGTAAGGTAGGATGTAAATTGCGGGTGTCTCTCGATAGATTTAATTAACCCAGTGCAAATCCAAGATGGTAACGGGATCTCCTTCCCATAACTTACTTTTGAACTTATGCTGAATGTCTTTTGCACCGGACAGCTCCAAAAGCCTCTCAAAAAATCCCAGTGTCTGATATGTGGCGGCTTCTTCAGCAATTTTGCACATGTCGTAGCGTATTTCCAATTTTGCATGGTTATCTTGAATGGCCTGGAAATTGATGGAGCCGAAATCAAAGAAACTCCTGCGCAGTACCTGGAACCTCATTAGGGATTCCCTGGGATCGCCTTCGCAGATCAAAGACTTATGAATATTTAGTAGATCGTCTATTGAATGCCGACCCCACAAACGTACTGCCTCCATGGCTCCACTGCCGAGCTCTTTCAAGATGCCCACGCCCATTCTCTCGAAGGTGTCGAACGGATACCACTCAGGTTCAAGAATGGTTTGGTCGAGGAAGGACATATCATCAGGCGTAAGATATTTGCTCCAGTCGACGTTCTTATTGCTCTTGATCATTCGAACGTAATCAACGAACAAGATCCCTTTTACTTTCCTACCCAATGTAACCTCCCAGATAATCAGGTCAGTGGGATGCCCAAATATAATGAAACCAGGTTGCAGGCGCGAATTGGAGCCATTTCTTATTTTATCAAATAATACTACCTGATTTTGGTTCTGTCAATAGCACGATTTTCAGAGGAATTTGCGTTGTAGCATTTTTTCTATCCCCCTCCCCTTAATCCCCTCCCACCAAGGGAGGGGAATCTTTTCCTGAGCCCCTCGGCCTTACTTGGGAAAGGGCCTGTCCTGAGCTT
>SDBT01001505.1_pt1 | contig 41192 bp, 40 predicted proteins | sample 2277101 | NCBI WGS metagenome assembly SDBT01 (sample SAMN10404973, study PRJNA504765) | marine sediment metagenome | isolation source: marine sediment core GS10_PC15, 103 cmbsf | place: Arctic Ocean: Southern Knipovich Ridge | collected 2010 | reverse complement strand
TTAACACATTTTATATTTTTTTTAAATTATTAGTAATTCTCTCTAATATTGGTTGTGAAAAATCATGTTCAAATTTTTTTCCTGTAATTGTTTCATATATTTCAATATATCTTCTAGAAAGTTCTGCTACCATTTCTGCTGGAGCTTTGGGTAATTTTTCATCTTTATATGGGTCGCAATTATCTTTAAACCATAATCTTAAAAATTCTTTATCAAAATATTCAGGTTCTTCATTTTTATTAAATCTTTCTTCATAACTTTCAGCTTTCCAGTATCTAGAGGAGTCAGAGGTATGTATTTCATCAATTAAAGTTAATTTACCAGCTTTATCTAAACCAAATTCATACTTTGTATCTACTAATATAAGTCCATGTTTTAGCGCAATTTCTTGTCCTCGTTTAAATAAAGCTTTTGCAGTTTTTTCTACTTCAGTAATCATTTCTTTTGAAAGTAGGCCCTTATCTATAATTTCGTTTGGTGAAAGAGTACGATCATGTTCTTCAAATTTAGTTGAAGGAGTAAAAACTGGTTCTATTAATTTTTGATTTTTCTTTAATCCTTCTGGTAGAGTGAAGTTTCCAAAATTTCGTTTCCCATCTTTGTAATGTGTCCAAAGTGAAGTAGAGGTAACTCCAGTAATATATCCACGAATAACTGCCTCTATTGGTAATGGAATACATTTTTTAGCCACTAAAACACTTGGGTCAGGTATATTTAAAACATGATTTTGAATAATATCTTTTGTTTTATCAAACCAGAATAAACTAATTTGATTTAATACTTCACCCTTGAATGGAATATGCGCAATAATACGATCAAAAGAAGAATGTCTATCAGTAGAAATTAAAATTATCTGATCAGAATTTGTATAAATATCTCGAACCTTACCCACTTTTCTTTCACCAAGTTCTGGAAAATTTGTTTCAATTAATACATCATCTATATGTTTTTTTATTATTTCGATATCCATATATTATTTTAATATTACTTTTCCATTACCTTTAATAATTTTACCAATTTCATAAATACTATAGTTTTTATATTTTTCTAAAATTTCATCAATTTTTATTTTTTCTGATGCTGGTACTACAAGTATAAAGCCAATACTCATATTAAAAGCAGTATACATTTCTTTTTCATCAAGATTATCAATTTTTTGTATAAATGGAAAAATTGGAAGCATTGGCCATGAGTCTTTATTAATTTCAGCATCAAGCTTTTTTGGTAATATGCGAGGAATATTTTCTATAAATCCCCCACCTGTTATGTGGGCAATACCCCTTACATTTATATCTGCATTTAATATTTCAAGTACTGGTTTTGTATAATTAGTGTGTATTTTTAATAATGCTTCACCTACTGTTTCTCCAAGTTCGGGAATTTCTGTATTTACTTTATATCCTTCAATTTCAAAAATTAATTTGCGTGCTAGTGAAAAACCATTTGTATGTAATCCACTTGAAGCAAAACCAAGAATTATGTCCCCTTCCTTGATTTTTTCCCCTGTTATTATTTTATCTTTTTCTATTATTCCAGTAATACACCCAGCAATATCATGTTCTCCTTTCATATAAACTCCAGGCATCTCGGCCGTTTCTCCTCCAATAATAGCAACACCTGCTTCTCTGCAAGACTTTGCCATACCGGTAACTATCTCTTCCATTTCTTCTGGTACTAATGTTTCATTAGCAACATAATCTAAGAATGTTAAGGGCTTAGCACCCATTGCCAAAATATCTCCACAGCTATGTCCAACCATATCTTCTCCTACTGAATCATATCTATTCATCATTTTTGCTATTAGAAGTTTAGTACCAACACCATCAATACTCTGAACTAAAATTGGATGTTTGTAAGATTTTAAAATTTCTTTCATATCATAAAGTCCACCAAAATGTCCAATGTCTGTTATCACATTATTGGTGTGTGTAGACTTCACGTGGTTTTTTATTCGCTCAATGACTTCATTACCTGCTTCAATATCTACACCGGATTTTTTGTATAAGTTACTCATAATCATTGATCTAAGTATTTTTTGAATCCTAATTTAGATAATTTTTTGTTTTTTGTTTGAATTTTTCTTTTCATTTTTTGTCTATAAGTAATAAGTTTTTTTTCTAATTTTTTATCTGACAAAGCTAAAATTTCTATTGCAAGTAATCCTGCATTTTTTGCAGCATTTATTCCAACAGTTGCAACCGGCACGCCTGAAGGCATACTTACTGTAGAGAACAGAGAATCTAATCCTTTTAATGCTTTTGATTTAATTGGTACTCCAATAATTGGTAGTGTTGTTAAAGATGCAGTTACTCCAGCTAAATGTGCTGCACCACCTGCGCCAGCTATAATTACCCTTATTCCGCGTTTTTTAGCACCTGTAATATATTTGTGGACTAGATCTGGGCTACGATGGGCGGAAAGAACCTTTATTTCGTAATCTATTTTAAATTCTTCAAGAATTTTTGCGGATTCACTCATTACTTTTAAATCTGAATCCGAACCCATAATAATACCTACTTTTAGATTTTTTTGTTTCATTTAAGTATTTTACCCTATTTACCCTGAAATTAAAAGTGTTTTTCTTCCTATATCTTTACGGTATTGCATACCTTCAAATGAAATTTTTTCTATTGCTTTATATGCTTTTTCTAATGCTTCTTTTAAATCATTTCCTGTTGCAGTTATTCCTAATACCCTTCCACCATTAGTTACAAGTTTGTCGTCTGTGCTTTTTGTACCAGCATGAAATACAACAACATCGGATTGCATTTCCGCTTCTTCAATACCAAAAATTTCTTTTCCTTTTTCATATTTTACAGGATATCCACCAGAGGCTAATACCACTGTACAAGCAGAAAGATTTTTCCATTTTATTTCAATTTTATCTAAAGTTTCATTAATACAAGCATAAAAAATATCTAAAATATCTGTATCAAGTAATCTTATATAACTTTGAGTTTCTGGATCACCAAATCGTGCATTGTATTCTAATAATTTTGGTCCATCTTCTGTGAGTATAAGTCCGGGATAAAGTAGGCCCTTAAAACTTCTTTTTTCTTTTTCCATATTTAAAATAGTCGGAGCCACAATATTTTCTTTTATATTATTTAAAAGTTCATTATTTACAAAAGGTAGTGGTGCTACCGTACCCATTCCACCAGTATTAAGTCCAGTATCCCCTTCTCCTATTTTTTTATGATCTTGAGATGTTGGAAACATAGAATAATGTTTACCGTCAGTAAATGCATGTATTGAAATTTCAGGACCTGTTAAAAATTCTTCCATTACAACTTCTTTGCCCGCTTCACCTAAAATCTCCTTAATCATAAGATTGTCTAATGTTTCTAGTGCTTTTTCTTGATTTTCTGCAATTATTACACCCTTACCAAAAGCTAATCCATTTGCTTTAATTACTACTGGATATTTTTGTCTTAATAAATATGTTTTGGCTTTTTCTATGTCATTGAATATTTCAAATTCTGCAGTTGGTAAATTATATTTTTGCATGAAATTCTTTGAAAATACTTTAGATGCTTCAAGTTCTGCTGCTGCTTTTGTTGGACCAAAAATTCTTAAATTTTCTTTTTGAAATTCATCTACAATACCAAGTGCTAGTGGATCATCTGGTAGGGCCAAAGTAAGGTCTATTTTTTCTTTTTTAGCAAATTCTACAAGTTTTGGAATATCTGTAGCTTTAATATCTATATTAGTGCCAATATTTATAGTGCCAGCATTTCCAGGTGCAAAAAAAATTTCTCCAGCTCTTTCAGATTCTGCAACCTTCCATCCTATTGCATGTTCTCTTCCCCCGCTTCCGATTATTAAAATTTTTTGTTTTTTATTCATTTGTTAATTTTTCTAAAATTTCTACATATAATTTATTTTCTTTTTTCTTGAGTCTTTTATATAAAGAATTCACATTATCATTTATTTCAATTTTTTCATAAGTTCTTCCTAATACTGGCCCGAAATCAAATTCTAATGTTAAAAAATGAACAGATGAACCAGCAAAAGTACTTTTTTCATCTAAGAAGTTTTGAATAGCTTTGTCTGTAAGCTTCCCTTTATTCCAAAGTGCTATTGTACCATCAGGATTTGCTGCCTTCCCATCCATTGTGTCTGGAATTAATCCAGGATGCAAGTTTAAAATTTTATTTGGATATACAAGAATAACATCATCTAAAATAATTTGTTTCCATCCAGCTAAACAAATATAGTCGGGTTCTAGTGTTTGAAGAAGTGGCAATAATGCTTCTTTTGTCTTACATATTTCAATTTTTAAATTATTATTTTTTGCATGCTCTAATCCAAGGGCATCATTTGTGTCAGAAATTACTGCAGAAATTTCAGCTTTGATTGTACCCTGAGCAACTCCATCTATTATTGCTTGTAGATTAGTGCCAGTGCCAGTATTAGAAATAAGAATTACTATATTATTCATAAAATTTCAATTATTTTTTTGGAACATTATAATTTACCTCTTTTTTACGTTCTTTTAAGTCAATAGGATATTCTCCTGTAAAAAATGAAGTACAAAGATTGTTTTTTGGTAAACCAATGGATTTTATTAAACCATTTAAAGATAAAAAGTGTAATGAAGTTGCTCCTAAAAATTTACGCATTTCTTCCACTGTTTTAGTTGAAGCAAGAAGTTTTTCTTGTTTTGGAGTGTCAATACCATAAAAATCAGGAAAACGAACTGGTGGAGACGAAACAAGAAAATGAACTTCTTTTGCTCCAGCTTTAAATAAGGTTTTAATTAATCCCTTACTTGTTGTTCCACGAACAATTGAGTCATCGATTAATACAATTTTTTTATTTTTTAATGTTTCTTTAAGGGGTACAAATTTAAGAGCCACACTAAAATCACGTGATTTTTGATCTGGTTCAATAAATGTTCGATGTACATAGCGATTTTTTACTAATGCCATTTCGATTGGTAGGCAAGATTTTTCTGCATAACCTAGAGCAACCGGTACTGCTGTATCAGGTATTGGAACTATAGCATCAACTTTTAAATTACATTCACCGGCTAATGTTTTTCCAAAGTTTTTTCTAACCTCATATATTAATTTTCCAGCAAGAACACTATCAGGTCTAGCAAAATAAACATATTCAAAAATATCATGTTTAGGATTTGGCTTAGCTAGCTGAATAGTTTTCATTCCATTTTTATTTACTACAATCATTTCTCCGGGCTTTACTTCTCTTAAAAATTTTGCCCCAATAGTATCAAGTGCGCAGGTTTCCGAAGCTATAACATAATTATTTTTTATAGTGCCAATAGAAAGAGGGCGCATTCCATAAGAATCTCTAACTGCTACTAAATTATTTTTATCCATCATTATTAAAGAAAAAGAACCTGTAATTAAAGGAAAAACTTTTTTAATTGCACTAGGTAATGAATTTTTTTTCTTTATATAAAAACTTATTGCATCAGCAATAAGTTCTGAATCTGAGCGATCCTTTTTCAGTACTTTCTTTAAAGAAAGAAACTTTTGTAAAGACTTAACACTTGGCAAATTACCATTATGGGCTAATGCAAAAGAGTTATTATTGTTTATTATTGGTTGAGCATGCTTAAGTGCTCCTCCGTTTGAGGTTGAATATCTATTGTGTCCTATTCCAATATGCCCTTTTAAATTTTTTATTGATTTTTCTGTATAAACTTGAGATACAAGCCCGGCTCTCTTGTGAGAATAAAATTTTTTTCCATCACTAGTTGTGATACCCGATGCTTCTTGTCCTCTGTGTTGTAGTGCAAATAAACCAAAAAAAGCTAAACGAGAAAGAGGTAATTTTTTGCCATATATGCCTACAATTCCACATTTCTCTCTTAATTTACTCATATTATTTTATTTTTTATGTTTAAAGTAATTAATTGCATTTTTAAAAATTTGTAAGCCCACGCCCTTTTTTGACATATTTCCCTTTTTATTTTTTTGCCAAAGAGGGTTTTGGTAAATAAACATTGCTCTCTCGGGATGAGGCATCATTCCAAGAACTCTTCCATTATATGCTAAAACTCCAGCAATGTCATAATTTGATCCATTCGGATTTGCTGTCAAACTTTGAAATTCACAAATTTCTCCATTAGTATAAATAAAAGCTACTTCTTTTTTTCTTTTCATTTTTTCATATTCTTTTTTAGAAATTACATAACAGCCTTCTCCGTGTGCAATTGGCAATGAAATTTCTTTAAGATTTACTAACCAAGGACTTTTTCCTTTAGTTTTTAAGTCCACCCATCGATCAATATATTTATTACTTCTATTATAAGTTAAAGCGCCAGGCAATATTCCCAAATTTGTCATAATTTGAAAACCATTGCAAATACCTATTGTAAGCGTGTCGCGAGACAAGAAATCTTTTAATTCTTCTTTTAAGTGATTTTTGAATTTATTAGCATAAGCCTTACCACTACCCGTATCATCACCATAGGAAAATCCTCCTGGAAAAACTAAAATTTGATAACTGGAAAGCATTTGGGGTTCTGTTATTAAATCATTAATATGGACAATGTCAGCTATTCCACCAACAGATTCAAAAGCAAACTTCGTTTCCTCTTCACAATTAAGTCCGTAGCCTGATAGAACCATAATTTTAGGCTTTTTAATTTTTACCTTTTTTGTTTTCATTTGTTTTTATTGGAAAAATTATGATAAATTTCATGTAGTTTTTTTACATTTGTTTCAACTATTTTCTTGCCTTCATTCATGATTATGAATTTTTTATTATCTGCAACCTTGCCCAATTTTGTATAGGAAATTTTTTTTACTATCTTTTCAAATTCTTTTACTTTTCTAGGAGATATGGAAACTAAAATTCTTCCCTGACTTTCTGAGAATAGTTTCGCATCTAATGAATTAGTATTTCCAGTAAGGTCTGATGTGGAAACATTACAACCAAGCATTCCACCGATACTCGCTTTAGCCAGAGCAATAGCTAGTCCTCCAGATATAACAGAGAGAGAAGAAGATAGTAATTCTTTTTCAATCAACTTTTCTAAGGTGAAATAAGTTTTTTTGTTCTTGTTTAAATCTACTAATGGCACATTGTTTCCAATATTATTATTTTTATTTATCTGAGCAAGCATTTTAAAATACTCTCCCCCACCTAATTCATCATCTGTTTCACCTAAAAGATAAATAATATCTTCTTTCTGTTTAAATTCAGGAGAAATCGTTTTTACAATATCTGGTATTACACTTATTGCTGAAATTAAAAGAGTTGGTGGAATTGAAATTTTAACGGGATTACCTTTTTGATCATAACCCTTAAAATCATTAAACATGCTATCTTTACCTGAAATAAATGGAGTACCGTATCCAACGGCATATTCATAACAGGCTTTTACTGCATCTACGAGTTGTCCTAAGCGTTTTTTGTCATTTGATGAGCACCAACAAAAGTTATCTAGTATAGATAGGTGTTTTAATGTACCTCCAGCCGAAACTACATTTCTTATTGCAGTGTCTATGGCACAGGCAGCCATGTGATAAGTACTAATATCTCCATAAGAGGGATAAAGCGCAGAAGATAAAACTGCCCCTTTCGGTGAATTTAAAACTGGATGAAAAACCTGGGCATCAGTATTTATTTGCCCAGCCCCAGAGAGAGGTTTTAACACAGAAGACGCTTGCACTTCATGGTCGTATTGTTCAGAAATAAAGGAAAAACCTCCGATATTATTTACTTCTAACAAATTTAAAAGATCTTTTGTATAGGATTTTTTTTCTTCTAATTTTGGTTCAATATTTTTTTGTACAAATTTGGTTATTTTTAATTTATGTTTTGGTAGTCCATTATGTAAAAACTCCATATCCATATCCATTATTTTTTTATCATTATAGTTGACGATACATTTTTTAGAATTTGTGAATTCTCCTATAACAATTGCTTCGACACCACGACTCTCCATTAAATTCTTAAATACCTTTATTTTCTTTTTAGGCACAGAGAGGGTCATGCGTTCTTGTGATTCAGATATCCAAATTTGCCAAGGTTGAAGACCTGGATATTTTAATGGCACTTTTTCTAAATTCACTAAAGCCCCACCACATTCACGAGCCATTTCTGCGACTGAACAAGAAATACCCCCAGCGCCATTATCTGTAATACTATTATATAAATTCATATTACGAGCCTCTTTAACAACTGCATCACTTAATTTTTTTTGAGTAATTGGATCGCCAATTTGTACAGCCGTAGCTGGTGAACCAGAATCCATTACAACAGATGAGAAAGTTGCTCCATGTATTCCATCAGCACCAACTCTTCCACCGATAACTACAATATAATCTCCAGCTTCCGCACTCTTTTCATGAGAATGTCGATTGTTTAATTTTCGTGGAATAAGTCCAACTGTGCCTGCAAAAACTAATGGTTTTCCTCTGAACCTATCGTCAAATTTTATAAAACCAGATAGAGTTGGGATGCCAGAACAATTTCCTCCAACATTTACACCTTCAATAACTCCACCCATAATTCTTTTTGGAGAAAACATTTTTTGTGTTTTCTTTTTATCACGATAAAGAGATCTTCTGTCATTTGGTTCTCCAACACAAAAACCATACACATTTGCTATTGGTTTAGCACCTAATCCAAAGCCAATTGTATCTCTATTTACACCCACAATACCTGTAATTGCACCACCATATGGATCTAATGCTGAGGGACTATTATGTGTTTCTACTTTGTGGGTTATTAAAAAATTCTCATCAAAAATGACTCCCCCAGAATTGTCGCTAAAGACGGATACACAAAAATCATTTCTTTTATCTTCCCTGATCTTTTTTGTTGCTCCTTTAATATAAGTTTTATACAAACCTTCTTTTATATTATCTATTTCATTTGCGAAGATTGTATGTTTACAGTGTTCAGACCATGTTTGAGCTAATGATTCTATTTCAATATCAGTAGGATTTCTCCTTAATTTATCAAAATATTTTTTAATATTTTGCATTGAGTCTAGATCTAGAGCAAGTGGGCCACGTCTCTTGCCGTTTAAATCTAAAATACCCTCTCTACCAATTTTAATAAGTTCTTCTTTTTGTACATTTAAGGAAATATCTAAAACTGAAATTTGGGTTGATAGATTTACTTTTGGCTCCCTAAGTGGTAGATTTTTTTTGTTTTTTGTTTTAGCTAGATTGATGATTTGTGCTTTCTCAATTAAAGGATTGTGTAAAGATAAGGCTATCTTTTTTACATCTTGTAATTTAATTTTACCGGCAATTAGAAAAATTTTTGAAGAATAAACATTAATAGATGAATCATCTTTTAGTTGTAGTAAATCAATTATGGTTTCTTTGGCAGTATGTCCTATATTATCTGTTACTCCAGGTAAAAAACCAATCTCAATAGTATAAGAATTTTTTTTTATCTTAGATATCTTCTGTAAATTATTAATAGAAAATTTCTCTAAAATGGGATTAATTAGAGTATTTCCTATACTATTTAATTTTTCTAAAGAAACTTGATGAGAAAGAAGATAGCAATCTAAGATTTGTAAGCCTGTAATTTTACCAGATAGACCCAAGTCTATAAATGATTTTACATAAAGTTTTTCTCGATTATCTGTCTTTTTTTGCGATATATATATTCTGTCAATCATATATTCTTATATTACAACAAATCGGGCCATAAAGACAAATTATTTTCTTAAAATTTTGATGAGAATTTTTCAAAAAACTCATATTGATTTTCTGCTCGTTTTTTATTTTGTTCAAATAAATTTTTATATTTTAATGAATTAAGTATAAAATAACTTTCTTCAAAAGCATCAGTGACAAATCGTGCAGCAAGTTCAAGGGCAAGAAGCTTTACTTTATCTGGAATAGAGTTCTTTTCTTCTCCTGTTATAAATTTTGCAGTGGAAAAGTATCCATCTAGTGCAGAATTATAAATATCTAAATCAAATTTGACATTTTCTGTATCTTCCCCACCAGGCATACACCAACTCCGAAGCCCATCTCCAACTTCAACCGCAACAGTATTATACATAAAAGTATCACTGTCAATTAATGCAATTGCTTTATTTCTGTCATTAAATAAAATATTATCAACTTTTAAATCACCATGAATAATACGCTTTGGTAATGAAATATTTTCTCTGGTATTTTTATATGAATTAAGTATATTATTCGCAATATCTTTTAATTGTAAATATTTATCAGTATTTTTATTTTCTATAAGAATATTAGTTAAATTTTTCATAATAAAATCAGTGTTATGAAAATTTTGTAATTCAAACTTAAATTCATAATTACAACCAAGAAGAGCTGTATGAAATGTTCCTATTAACTCTCCAGCCTCTTTTGCGTGTTCAACTGATGGCATTGTTTCAAAAACATTACCTGGAATATAAGTAAGTATTCTCCACCATGAAGATTCATTTTTCACAAAATTTTCATTAGTCAGAGTTTTTATTACTCTTGGGGTCTCAATATTTTTTGAAAATAAATATTCAGTTATAAATTCAATATCTTCCATAAGGGAAACATCAAAAATACTATTCATTTTTTGTAATTTATAATATTTCTCCTCTTCATTTATTTTTTCTGTAAGAATATAGGTTAAATTTATTGCACCCCCCTTATATTCTTCAAATGAGATATTTGATGTTTGGATAAAATATTTACTAATTATTTTTTCTATTTCCATAATATGAATTATTCTAAATTTATCTCTTTAAGGGTTTTACAGTATTGATGTGAAAAAGATAATTCTCTTTCAGCTATTTTTCTAGATTCCATATATCTAATGCTCATATATTCTACATCTTCTTTATTCGTTATATCATCATGAACTCTTTCAATATAGTAAGTTTGAACATTTGGTAATGTTTCACGCACAGCATCAAGATCAGTTCCATTATTGTCAATAAAAATAACCTTACTATAATTTTCGACAAGTTGTTTTAATACATCTATTTTTGTACCTTCTTTTTTTGTGTATTTAATTTCATCTACTAATTTATCAAGTTTGACACTTAGAACTTTTTTATCCTGCCAATTAGGTGCACCAAATGATAAAAGGATAATCTTATATCCTTTATTTCGTGCTTCTTGTAAAAATGGCTCAACGTCTTTATAAAGATATTTATTAAAGTTAATTGTTTTACTAAAAGATTGTATTTCTTCTAGAGAATATTTCTTATTTTCTGAAATTTTATTAAGTTCTATTAAGTGTTGTTCTAAACAATATCCTGCATGAACGGCTTTCTCATATGATTTTTCCCATTTCTCAGTTGGTATTTTAAAATTATTTAACATTGGTTGCCTAATTTCTTTCAGTAAAAAACAATCTGTATCATAACAAGTATGATCAAAATCAAGAAATAAAACTTTATTATTAGAATTAAGTTGTGTGTTCATGAAAATAGAATGTAACTCTATTTAATACATATTTATTTTGATAAAGCAAGCATTAGCATTAAAAAATGTTTTGACAAAAATAATTTTTCAAGTTATACTGAAGTCTGACTTTGTTATTTGACCCACAACTAAAAAATGAGGTGACATCAATGAATACCGTGCAGACCATTGTATGGCAGGTTAAGTCCAGGTACGCTCTGGTTACCTGTATCAACAATGGCCGAGGTGTCATTGTTGAGAAAGAAATCGCTCCAGAGAATGTAAATTCTGAAAACGCTCTCTGGGTAAACGAGACAAGTATCTATTTCCGTAACAAGCTTCGAGACCTTGGAGTACTTCTTGCGGAACCATATACATTCACGCAAACAGGAAGTAGCGCTATCCAGTGCTCTCCCTACGTTGGATTGGATTTGGAAAAAGTCTTTCGGGAGGGCAAAGCAACACCCGAAATTCTCGCAAGGCTCGTTTCTACCATGAGTGGAGTTCTTGGGCAGACTGAAAGAGAGGTTGGCCTTGACGCCCGTCTTTCGAATTTCTGTCTTAGTCCTGGTGAAAATGTATACTATGTTGATACATTTCCTCCTTTGGTATTCTACGAAGGAGAATACATAGTACATTTTCCGAATCCAACAGATCCAGAGCTGGTTGAACAAGAGCTTCGGCGAAAGTTTGACCCTCTTGGTATTCTTCGACGCATGCGATTTAGTATTCTCGCTCAGGATGTTGGAATCAGCGAAGAAGACTTTCTGGTAGCAATTCGGACAGGGATGGGGGAAACATTTGGCAAGCAAGTTGCCGATTTCTTTCAAAATCTTCCTGGCAATCAGAAGATTGATCAGGCTCTGGCCGAACTTTCACTTGATGATCCAGAAGCGATCAGGGAGCTCGCCTTGCGATTCATGCCACCACGTGGTGAGACCCGTAAGCAATACTTCAGTCAGATTTTTGACTTGAGTAGCCACTTCTGTCCGTTGAAAATTACGGATGAAGAGCGAGTTAGTCGTATTCGCAAGCTGTTTACTCGTTGATGGGTATTTATTTGGAATGGGAAACAGGGGGTTGGACTATCAGATCATGTCCAATCCCCCTTCTTGTTTTAATATATTATTATTTATTTTTTTAAATCTATAAATAAAGGATAGTGATCAGATGCTATCTCTGTATGTTTATTTTTTACAATCTCTACCCTTTTTAAATATTTAATAATATTCTTTGTAAGAAAAGCATAATCAATTCTAATATTTGCTATATGATTGATATCTTTATTGGAAAGAGTTGGAGTAGAAGCACTATAGGGATACTTAAGATAATTTGTAGCATCAATTAACCCTGATAATTCAATTTCTTTTATTACATCAAAACGTAATTTTTTAGTACCATATTTTATAATATTGTTTTTCTGAAAAATATTTAAAAGTTTTTTTTGATTATAGGGATCATGTTCTGATAAAGAATTAAAATCTCCCATAATTATTGCTTGAGGAACTTTTGTAGTGTATTTTAATAGTTTGTTTATTTCTAAAAGTCGAGCATCTTCAGATACAGGAGAAAGATGAATAAAAAAAACACTCAAATTTTTAAAGGGACCATTTTCTATAATACCTTTGAGAATAACATGCTGTACTCCTTTTTGAATTACCTTAATAGTAAGGGATAGTTTTGAAAATATGGCAATATTATATTTTGAATTTGCAATTGCAATATCAAACAGATTATAACCCAAATCTTTTCCCATATTCTGTAAACATCTTATTTCATTTTTTGACCCTACGGATTCAAGAATTCCACAGATATCAGGATTAATATTTTCTATTACCTTTGAAATATTTTTTAATCGTTTTTCTCCACCCTTTAAAATATTAAAATGACAAATACGTAATTTATGAGGCTCATTTTTTTTTATAATCATTATGAATTTTTCTACCAATATCGTTCAACCACATGATGGCTTTCTGGGCCAGTACCTATATAGATAATTTTGGCTCCAAGTGTTTTTTCAAGAAATTTAATATAATTTAAGGCCTCCTTAGGTAATTTCTTTGTTGCTTTTATGTAATCAGATAACTCCCCTTTCCATACTGGAAAAGTTTTATAAACTAATTTAATATCTTCTCTAAATAAATCAAAAAGAATAATATCTGTTCGCTTTTTATTAACTATATAATGTGTACAAACTTTTAATTTTTTAAAACCATCCAAGACATCTAATTTCGTTAATACTAATTCTTTAGCATTGTTCATTTTTATTGTATATTTTAAAAGTGGAATATCAAGCCATCCAGTTCGTCTTAGTCTACCTGTAGTTGCACCAAGTTCACTGCCTGATTTTCTTAAGGCTACCCCTACTTCAAAATCATCTTTACTATCTGGATTTGGATTGGGAAATTTTTTCTTTTCATCTACAAATTTTTTATCTCGACACCAAATAGCAGATTTTTTACCACCCAATTCTGTTGGAAATGGACCCTCACCAACTCTTGTTGCATAAGCTTTCACAATACCAATTGCAGAACCAATTAATTTAGGTGATATTCCAAGTCCCGTACCAACTCCACTTGATATGGTGTGTGATGAAGTTACATATGGATAATGTCCAAAACGTACATCAAGCAAGGAACCTTGAGCACCTTCAGCAATTACTTTATTTTTTTTATTTAAAGTTTCTTCAGTAATTAGATTTGATTCAACAATTTTAAGTAACGATAAAAATTTAACACCAGCAAAGAAATCTTTTTCTAACTTTTTAAATTTTTTTGTATTTAAATTATAATTAAAATTATTGTGTAAATTTTTTTTATGTTGATTATATAATTTTCTATATCTATCTTTAAAATCTTTGTATTTTATATCTCCTACCCTAAGTGCATTTCTACTAACAAAATCAGCATAAGAAGGTGCTATACCCTTACCGGTTGAGCCAATTTTACCTTTACCTTTTCTTTTTTCTGAAACAGAATCTAATATTATATGAGTTGGTATTATTAATACTGCGTGAGGAGAAACTGACAAACGAGACATAAAAGAAACATTTTTTGGAATTTCTAAAGTTTCTTTTTTGAGAGCCCAGGGATCTATAACGATACCAGCACCTAGATGGATTTTAGCTTTACCAAAAACCCCTGACGGAATTAGATGAAAAATATAACACTTACCCTTATGCCAAATAGTGTGTCCCGCATTATTTCCTCCTTGAAACCTAACTATTAAATCATTTTTATTTAAAGTATTTGCAATTCGGGCAACACCTTTACCCTTTCCTTCATCGCCCCACTGGAGACCAACAACTGGAGTAATTTGAAATTTATTTGATTTATTTTTTTTAGATTTAGATACTAAGTTTTGTGAATTTACTTTAATCATTAATTTATTCTTGCGTGTAATTAATTGATGGGTTTACCATAAAAATATCATGCACATGATTTTCTTTTAATCCAGCACTACTAACTGTATGACACGAAGTGCCTCGAAGTGCACTTATGTTTTTTGCTCCTAAGTATCCCATACCAGCACGAAGTCCTCCTACAAGTTGATGAATAACATAAAATAAACCTCCCTTATACGCGACATGTCCTGAAACTCCCTCTGGAACTAATTTTATTAGATCATATTCATCTTCTTGAAAATATCTGTCTTTTGAACCCATTTTCATTGCATCTACTGATCCCATGCCACGATATTTTTTATATTTTTGATTATTACTTATGATTGTATCTCCCGGAGATTCATCTGTCCCTGCTAATATGTTGCCAGTCATTACTACATCTGCACCAAAAGCAAATGCTTTTACCGCATCTCCGCTGTGCTTGATACCCCCATCAGCAATTATTGTAATTCCCAATGGTCCACATACTTCATATACAGAATAAATAGCTGAAAGTTGTGGTACTCCCACACCAGCAACGACACGTGTCGTACAAATAGAGCCAGGACCTATACCAACCTTTACTGCATCTACTCCAACCTTATAAAGTGCTTTTGCGGCAGAACCTGTTGTTATATTACCGGCAATAATATCTAATTTTGGATAAATTTTACGGATTTTTTTTACTATATCAAGTACTCCTTTTGAGTCTCCGTGGGCAGTATCAATACAAATTACATCTACTTCAGCTTTTACTAATGCTTTTACGCGTACCAATGCTTCATCTCCCACACCTACAGCTGCACCAACACAGAGTCTGCCTTTTTTATCTTTTGTGGCAAGTGGAGTTTCTTTATTTTTTCTTATATCACGATAAGTAATAAGACCAATCAATTTATTATTTTTATCAACTAAGGGAAGTTTTTCTATTGCATGTTTTTTAAATAAAATATGAGCTTCATTAATTGTGGTATTTTGCTTTCCAGTAATTAATTTTGTAGTCATTATTTCTTTAATTGGGGTATTGTGATTTTTCTCAAAACGAAGATCTCTATTTGTTACTATACCAATTAATTCACCAGAGCTGTCTACTACTGGTAACCCACCAATATTATGTGTTTTTTGTATTTGAACAGCATCACCAACAATGGCATTTATGGAAAGGGTAAATGGATTAACGATACGTCCAGACTCATGTCTTTTAACTCGAAAAACCTCATTAGCTTGATTTTTAATGGATAAATTTTTATGAATTATACCAATACCTCCTAATTTTGCCATTTCTATAGCCATTGGTGCTTCGGTAACAGTATCCATGGCAGCAGACATAAATGGAATATTAAGAGTAATATTTTTTGTTAATTTTGTTTTTATATTAACCTCTTTCGGTAAAACTTCACTATAGCTTGGCACCAGAAGTACATCATCAAAAGTAAGACCTTGTCCAAGAATTTTTATTTTAGAAATCTTCTTTTTCATTGTCTTCATTATATATGTAAAATTTATTTAGTCAATTTAGAAATAAGAAAACGCCCCTTGTGCTTGATGACATGGGGCACATTTTTTTATTTTTTATGTCAATAATTAAAATTTAAATTTATTCTTTATTTAAATATATTTTCTACATTATTTTATTAACTGACCATATAATATTTACGCAATGCATAGTTTGGTGCTTCATCCTTTCTTTTTATTAAAAATAAGTAACCCTTGACAAGAATATGTTTTTGGGGTTATTATAAAAATGACGGAATATGCTTGCTGGACACGATAATCGTGGCATCAATGGTCGTCCCCAAGGAAAGAGGCAAAGAAGAAACCCCAACAGAGGAAATGGAGCAAGGAGCAGCGACTCCGCCAGTGCCAACAAACTGACCATCAGGGGTACTAAAGGAGAGAAGCAACATCTCTCTCGTGGAGATAGAAAAAGAGAGAAAAGAAAGTTGAGGTATAAAAGAAGAAGGGAGTAATCCCTTTAAGAGGATAAAGACCCCTAGACGCACACAGTACGCGTCCTGGGGTCTCTTTTTTTATCTTAGAAAAAACCAAAATAAAGAAGAAATTATTACAACGAAAGTTCCTAACCAATATCCTGTTTTGTAAGCTTTTGTGCTAGGTAGTGAATTTTTTAAAGTTTTTATAAGAAAAACAATTGCTTTTATTAATGAGTATAAATTTTTAATTAATTGTTTTATTTTCATATTTTAATTATATCACCTCCTCGCTTGTTGCTTGTCAGTGCCTTCATCTCTGTAATTCGGGCCGAAGGCCCTGAGGAGCCTGAGCTCCATGAAGGCGACGAAGGGCTGGCGGTTTGGGCCGAAGTTGGAACTACATTAAGTCTATTGACGGATTAAGCCTTGGTTCTTTTTATTAAAATTACGTACTAAATATATTTTATACCAATACCACGGCTTTAGATGGTTAGGCCAATGCCTTGAAAGATATTCGGCATAATTGCATGATTTACAAGCAAAAATATATTCAGAAATAGGACTATATTGTAAATGATATTTAACCTTTGAGTTTTTATCACTATAGGGTCTTCGGCAAATTGGACAAATTTCTGTCTCGTCTATATTTTTATTTTTCATAATTTAATTATAACATTTATACAAAAGTTATTAACTTGCTTGAATTGGCCGAAGGTACGTTATTACTTCGTCATTTCATTCCTCAGTACCTTCCTTCAGTTATTTTGTCAGAGCCGAAGGCCCTGACGACCAAAGGGAGGAAGGGCTGGGAGTGTGGTATGACGTTAGAACCTTTTTAATAGAGAAATATTAAATAAAAAAGGTTGTTTTTAATAAAATCAGACCGGCGTAGGTATAGTTTCTTCCTTTTTGAGCGTCCCGTTGATATAAAGTTCTATTTTTTGATTTGGCACGGACCAAGAAAGAATAAAGGGTAGGTCTTTATTGATTGGCAGGTTTTTCGCATCCACTGACAAAATTGTTTGTCCATGTTCCACTGAAAAATGCGTAAAAACAAGCTGATTATCCTCATCCTTAACCAGAGAAATAAAATTGGCATCCTTTGATAATTTCACAAGGACTTTTTGTTGATTATCACTCCAAATAACCTGCTCCGCCTTAATAACAAAAGCGATGCGACCTTCGGTAATATCAAATTGTGGTGTATTCAATGCCATATTATTTTTTCTTGGTTATGCGTATTTTTTTCAAAATCTGGACATCTTCTCTCGGCACGGCTCCCTCATACTTAACGCCCGTAACTTTGTCCAAGAGTTTGTTATAGTGCTGTGTGATAATGTCGTCAATTTTAGATATTTTTTGTGTGATATCAGATAACACTTCCCCCGACTTACGATTTAACTCTTGGCTACTGGCATAAAACATCCACGAAAAAACTATTGCAATGATACCGAGCGTAATGGATACCACGGCGAGTATCAAAAAAACAGTATCTAAAATGCTTAATGTTATAATATCATTTTCATTGCCAGAAATACGAAATGCAGCACCAAAAATAATGCCCACAACCAGAACAGCGATACTAATACCAAACGATTTCCAAGTCATACTAACTTAAGAATATCAGAATTATTCGCTCAAAGCAAGGTGTTACAACGATGCCTCCGAACGCCCAAAATCCGAATCCCGCAAATCCAATAACCCCAATAATCAATCCCATACAATTATTTTAGTATGGAATTATAATATAGCTGGGAGACTAGGAATCGAACCTAGATTAAAGGCTTCAAAGGCCTCTGTCCTACCGTTAGACGATCTCCCAATATTATCTTCTTTTAGATTATCATATTCTTTATCATAAATCATTAAATTTCTATATAAAAAAAGAACACCCGGCGAGAGCTGAGTGCTCTTGTCCGGGTGTGATTCGACAATTGCCCTGGGGGGGCTGGTTCCCATAGAGTAAAGCCCTAGGGATTCTACGATAGGGGCTACTGATCCGCCAGATTAGACGGGGGTGATGGGAGGTTGTCCCTCGTTCTCTGGGGAACGGTTTGAGAGTAGGTCATGCGATGATGAGGCTTCCTCGTCGTCAAGAGCCCCCAAGCCTCTCTGGAGTCTTTCCAGCTCTCGACTCTCGAACAAACCCAGTCTCCCCGTGGGAATTCCGTCTATCTTCCGATTGATCTCCTCCCTAGTCATCGGCATGCTAGCACCTTACCTTTTAAAGAAGTACACATGGATATTCAAAAACATCATACCATATTGATTTTAATAGTCAACTATTCTTTACCAATAATCTTTACAAGTGCAAGTTCTAGTGGAAGTTCAGTAATAAATGCATTATCTATATTTTGATATGCTTCAAGCAAAATAGATAGGGCTGGAGAACGAATCATCCCCTCTTTATCTTTTTTGACTAAATCTTCTAAAAATTCTAAATCAGTTTCTCCTAAATCACTTGCCATTTTATCTTTCAGTTTTGGCGCATAACGTAAAATTATTGCTATTCTAAATTTTTCTATAATTAATTTGAAATAAAGTCTCATATCTAAATTTTCTTCAGAGGCTTTTTTTACTACTGTAATTCCCTTTTCTAAATTTTTTTCCGCAATGGCAGAAATAAAATCATTTACTAATGTAGCTTTAGGTGCACCAGTTATTTTTTCTACATCTTCTCTTTTAATTTTTTTACCTTTAGAAAAATTTAAAACTTTTTGTAATTCTCCCAATGCATCACGAAATGATCCGTCACCCAAAAGAGCAAGTAATTCAGCGCTTCCAGCATCTAATTCATAGCCCTCTTTTTTTGCTATATCAAGTAACATTTTTCTAGAAATAGTGTCAGAGGCTTTTTTAAATACAAAAACCTGACAACGAGAAATAATTGTTTCTGGTACTTTTTGAAATTCAGTCGTAGCTAAAATAAAAATTACATGCTTTGGTGGCTCTTCTAATGTTTTTAATAATGCACCCCAAGCATCTTTAGAAAGCATATGAACTTCATCAATAATATAAACTTTGTATTTTGAATCAAATGGTAATACTTGTACACCATTACGAAGTTCTTTTATATCTTCAATACCCCTATTTGAAGCAGCATCTATTTCATATAAATCATTAACAGATACTCCAATACTATTAGCAAAAATTCTAGCTACGGAAGTCTTACCAATACCACGAGAACCAACAAAAAGATAAGCATGAGAAACTTTCTTGCTTTCTACTGAGCTTTCAAGCACATTTACTATATGATTTTGGCCCAAGACTTCTTTAAATTTACTGGGTCGATATTTACGATATAGTGCTAATTCATGCATAAAATGAGTATACTAAATTTTACTTAAAAAATCATTAATAATTTTTTCTATTTCTTTTGAATCTTTGGCTTCCATAAGTTTCATACGAAGTTCTTTAGCACCACTAAAATTATTTACATATGCCTTATAGTGTTTTTTCATAATTGCAAAATTTTTATATTCTCCTAACATTTTTTCAAAAAGTTTTGTGTGTTCAATTAAAGTTTTCAGCTTTTCACTCAGAGAAATTTTTGAATTAATTTTATCACTAGCAAAAAGCCATGGATTGCCAAAAATAGCTCTGCCAAACATTACTCCATCACATTCTGTTTTTTCACACTTTTTTCTCCCATCATTAATATCTAGGACATCACCATTGCCAAAAATTAAAGTTTCTTTTTTCATTTCATCACGGATTTCAACAATTCTCTTCATTAAATCCCAATGAGCAGGCACATTAGATATTTCTTTGCGAGTACGTAAATGAATAATTAGTACAGCCAAGTCCTCATTCAATAAAGTTTTTATCCATTCTTCGTCTAATAAATTATTTTCTTTTTTACTTGCCCGTCTAAAGCTTTTAAGCGAAGGCGGATTGTAGCTAATACGAGTTTTTACAGATATCGGAATTCCTGGAGCTCCTTTTTTTGCTGCTTTAATTATTTCTTGTGCTAATTTGGGATTTTTTATCATTGCCGCTCCAGCACCTTGTTTTTCTATGGACCTGTCCGGACAACCCATATTTATATCTATACCATCAAAATTTAGCTCTTTACATAAAGATGAAGCTTCTTTTATATTTTCTGTTTTTGCTCCAAAAATTTGTGCTACTATTGGATGTTCATTTTTTTTATATTTTAAATCAATTAAAAGTTTATCGCGTCCAGAAGAACATAATCCATCAGCAGACACAAATTCTGTCCATAAAACATGGGGCTTACCTTTTTTTGTAACTATTTGCCTAAAAGCACCATCAGTAACATCGGCCATTGGAGCTAAGACAAAAATTGGCTTTTTTAATTTTTTCCAAAATCCTAAATAGTTCATTATTCAAATTTAAAATATATTTTATTTCCAAACCTTAAATCAATATACAAGAGAGATGAGTATTTATTTTTAAAACCTGACTTAAGGGGCTCAGTAGTAAGTGCAGCCTGTAAATTCTCAAAAAGTTTTTCTAAAACAAAGTCACTTTTCAAAATTATTTTTGGAGCATTAGGAGGTAATTTATTAGATGAAAGATAAATTTCTATATCTCCATCTGGCTTTAAATAAAGAGAGGCGGGTTTAATTTGCATACTTGAAAGAACTTCTTTTAGAGAAACTATTTTCTTAAAAATTAAGGGAGAAAAAAATCCTCCAAGTGGACTATTAGATGTATTTATTTCATCATAGCTAAGTAATCCAAAAAATTTAAAATATACATCACCTGAAAAATAAGGAGCGGTATCAAATAAATAACCATTATTATCTATAAAATAACATAAAAGCTCTTCTGCTTTTTTATTTATCTCTGACAAGTCTTCTCCACACCAAATATATTCACCTTTTCTTTCTGACAAAGAAACAGCTAATGTTTTAGTATTTTCTAAAACAAATGATATATCTTTTAATCCTCTAAGTTTACTAGCTAATTCATTTTTAATTTTACTTTTAGGATATAATAAAAAATTAGATTTTGGAAAAAGATAAAAATAATAACCTTCTAAATTATTATTCACCACTTCATCAATAAGCTCAGTATCTGTAATTTTATTTCCGGTAGCTATTATTGTATCAATATTAAACTCATCTATACGAGAAAGAAAAACTAATCCTATAAATAACACTAAAAAAAAGAAACTCAGAAATAAAATTTTATTTTGTAAATTTTTACGCCTCTTCTTTTTTAACGCCAAAAGACGAGGAGAATTTAAAACATTTCGTTTTTTCATTCAAAAAATAACTATTTGATAAATTCCCTATTTCCCATATATTTATGTAAAACCTCAGGAATTTTAACAGAACCATCAGCTTGTTGATAATTTTCAATAATAGCAATCAATGTGCGACCAATAGCAATAACGGTGGCATCATTCATGTGAACAGGTTCTATTTTTCCATCACTTCTTCTTACTCTGGTATTTAAACGACGTGACTGAAACCCCCCAGTAGAATCTGCACTATGAGTTTCTCTGTATTTATTCTGTCCAGGCATCCAGGCTTCAATATCAATTTGTCTATTGTCTGGAAAAACCATATCACCTGTACAAACAACTACAACCTGATAAGGTAATTTTAAGATTTTTAATATATATTCTTGAATCGCAACAAGAAAATCTTGTTCTTGTTTTGAATTTTCTGGTAATGAAAAAACTTCCATTTCTAATTTATCAAATTGATGTTGACGTAAAATTCCATTTGTATCTTTACCAGCCGCCCCTGCTTCTCTTCTAAATGCAGTTGAGTATCCAACATATCGAATTGGTAATTCTTCTTCTTTAAAAATTTTATCCATATGCATTGAACCAAGGGTGTGTTCTGCACTGCCTATAAGCATTAAATCATCATCTGGAAACATATAATGTTCTTGAGGTTTCATATATCGTGCCATTTTTACTTGCACAATTGGTCTAATAAAGACTGGTGGAATAATTGGAATAAATTTAGAATGAATTATGGAAATATTAGATTCTTCTGTTATTTTTTTAAGAGTTTCTGTGTTAGTTAAAATTTCTAAACACATCTGTATTAAGGCAAATTGCATAAGAACTAAATCACCTTTTAGATACGAGAACCTTGACGATGCAACCTCTGCTGCTGTTTTTGTATCGATTACTCCTAGTGCTTGTCCTAGCTCAAAGTGTTCTTTAGGAGTAAAAGAAAATTGTGGCTTCTCTCCCCAATTTCGTATTACTTGATTACCGCTTTCATCAGGACCTTCAGGCGTATCTACGGAGGGAATATTTGGTACTTGTAACATCATTTGCTGCCACTCTTCCATTATTGTTTTTAATTTTTCTTCTTTGTTTTTTATGTCTTCTTTTACTACTTGCATTTCTTTAATTAGCTGAGTCTTTAGAGCAGAATCTTGGTTGCGTCCTATCTCATTAGATACTCTATTGATTTCAGTACGAAGAACTTCAATTTCTTTAAGTTCTTTTAATCTTTTATCATCAAGAGCAATTAATGCGTCTATATCAACATCAATATATTTTTTCTTAGCACCATTTTGGACTATTTTTTTGTTTTCACGAATAAATTTTATATCTAACATCTTCATATTATATATGAATGTTGATATAATGGAAAGACTTATATATTATGGAGATTAAAAAATTACCAAAAGAAAAATTCCCAAAAGCGCTTTTAGAAATACCTCAGGTACCAAAAAATCTTTATATAGTTGGGGAACTACCTCCCGAAAATTTAATATATCTTTGCATTGTCGGTTCACGTAAATTTACTTCATATGGCCGTCAGGCTTGTGAAAAAATAATATCAGGTCTTAGGGGCTATCCAATAGTAATAGTTTCTGGCCTTGCTCTTGGTATAGATGCTTTAGTACACAAAAAAGCAATATCTGTGGGTCTGAAAACTTTGGTTTTTCCAGGTTCTGGGTTATCAAGAGAAGCAATGTATCCAAAAACAAATATCAGGCTGGCGGAAGAAATTGTACGCAATGGTGGATGCCTTATATCAGAATTTGAACCAGATTTTAGGGCAACATTGTGGGGATTTCCAAAAAGAAATAGATTAATGGCTGGAATTTCCAAAGCTGTACTTATAATAGAAGCAGAAGAAAGATCCGGCACCTTAATTACTGCACGTTTAGCAACTGAATATAACCGAGACTTAATGGTTATTCCTGGATCAATTTTTTCTCCTAACTCTAAAGGTACCAATAAATTGATTAGAGCTGGTGCTATTCCAATTACTTCCGTAGAAGATGTTTTAGAAGCATTGGGTTTTGAGCTAGAAAAAGATAAAGAAAAGCAGAAAAAATTATTTGTAGATTTATTGCCTGAAGAAAAAATAGTTGTAGATTTATTACGTGAAGCAATATCACGAGATCAGTTGATTCGTGCCATGAAAATGTCCACACCAAAAGCGAATACAATTTTATCTATAATGGAAATTAAGGGCTTAATAAAAGAAGAAATAGGAGAAATTAGATTAATCTAACATAAGGTGATTTGCTAAAAAAATCTATTTCGTGTAATACTTAGTTTCAAATGAAATTATTAATTGTAGAATCACCATCAAAAGCAAAAACTATTGAAAAATACTTGTCTACAAACAATGCGGATAAATTTACGGTGTTTGCATCCGTTGGGCATGTTCGTGATTTACCAAAATCAAATAAAACTGCTATAGATATTGAAAAAGGCTTTATTCCTCATTATGAAATTTCAAAGGGTAAAGAAAAAATTGTACGTGAATTACAAACTCTTGGAGAAAAAGCAAAACAAATATATTTAGCAACAGACCCTGATCGTGAAGGAGAAGCTATTGCTTGGCACATAGAAACATTATTAAAAGAAGATAAAAAAGTAAGTGCACCCATTAAAAGAATTATTTTTCATGAAATTACAAAAGAGGCAGTAGAAAAAGCTCTTAAACATCCTCAAGAAATTGATAATGATTTACGCAAAGCACAAGAGGCACGTAGAGTATTAGATCGACTCGTAGGATATGATTTATCTGCCCTTATTTGGAAAAAAGTAAGATATGGATTGTCAGCTGGACGAGTTCAGTCCCCTGCACTTCGTATTATAATGGAACGTGAGCGTGAAATTCGTGCTTTTATTCCTGAAAAATATTGGAAAATATTTGGAATTTTTGAAACAGAGAAAAAAGAAGAAATTAGTTTAGAATGTTCGGAAGAACCAAGAGATGAAAAATTAGTTAAAAAAATAATTAAAGAAGGTAAAAATGGGAATTGGTTAATTACGGACGTAAAAGAAACAGAACAAAAGCGTTCACCTCGTGCACCCTTTACTACTTCTACTTTACAGCAAACAGCAAGTTCAAGATTGGGTTATTCTCCATCACGCACAATGCAAATAGCACAAAAACTTTATACAGCAGGACATATTACTTATATGAGAACGGATAGCGTTAATCTGTCAAAAATAGCTCAAGGCCAAATATTATCTTTTATAAAAAAAGAATATGGTCCAGATTATGAACAAGCTAGAATATATAAAACTAGATCAAAAAATGCGCAAGAGGCACATGAAGCTATTCGTCCAACACACATAAAAAAACTTAACATAGGGAATAATGAACAATCTAAACTTTACAAATTAATTTGGGATAGAACTGTATCATCTCAAATGACCGATGCAAAACTATTAAAAACAAAAATTACAGCTCAAATAAAAGGACAAGAAGATTTACCAGTATTTAAGGCAATGGGGTCAAGATTACTATTTCCTGGCTGGCTTCATGTAGATAGTGGTGCTCGAGGAGAAGATGTTGAGCTTCCTCTTTGTAAAATAGGAGAAAAATTAAAATTAATTACCTTAAATAATGAAGAGAAATTTACTACCCCAAGAGATAGATATAGCGAAGCAGGACTTATTAAAGAATTAGAAAGTAGAGGCATAGGACGACCAAGTACTTATGCATCTATTATGAGAACAATTGAAGAAAGGGGCTATGTCAGAAAAGAGGGTAAAACATTATTCCCTACTGATGTTGGTGAAGTTGTATCAGACTTTTTAGAAAAACATTTTGCAAATTATATTTCTGACACCTTTACTGCAAGTATGGAAGATAAATTAGATGAAATTTCTAGAGGCGAAAGTCAGTATGAAAAAACTTTAAAAGATTTTTATATACCATTTTCTAAAGATGTAAAACTAAAAGAAAAATTAGAGAAAGTTACAAATTTAGGTAATGCACCAAAGGATACAAAGTGTCCAAAATGTAAGTCGTCAATGATTATTAAACTTTCACGAATGGGTAAATTTTATTCTTGTTCTAAATATCCAGAATGTAATGGAGCTCTTATGTTAGATGGTACAGAACTAAAAGGTCCAGAAGAAACTGGAGAAAATTGCGAAGAATGTGGAGACAAAAAAGGCAAATCTGGTGGTGGCAAACTTGTTATTCGAACAAGACGCGACGGTACTGGTACTTTTATTTCTTGTTCTCGATATCCAAAATGTAAATTTATTAAAAAAGATGAAAAAGAAGAAGCAAAAAAAAGAACTGGAATAATATGTTTGTTGTGTAAAAAGGGAGACATTACAGAACGACGTGGAAGATTTGGAATTTTTTATTCTTGTTCAAATTATCCAGATTGCAAATTTGCAATTAAAGCAAAACCCACCGGAAAAAATTGCAAAGAATGTAAAAGCTTAATGATGGAGGGCACAAAAACAATACCAGAACGTTGTTCAAATAAAGCTTGTATTATGCATAATCCCCATAAAATACCAAAGATAGATGTATAATCTATATCCCGTACTAAGCTTTATTTTAATACTGGGACTCATAAATATTAAAAATTGAAGCATAATCTAATAAATGTTAAACTTATTTAATGGAAACAAGCATTCAAGAAATCATTGCTCTAGCTGGAGAAATAAAACCAAAAGATAGAAAGCTTTTGGAGAATGCTTACTCTTTTTCTCAAAAAGCTCACGAGGGACAAAAAAGACTTAGTGGAAAGCCATATTTTATTCATGCATTTGAGACTGCAAAGATTTTGGCAAAAATGAGAATGGATGCACAAACTATAGCTGTTGGGTTATTACATGACATACTTGAAGATACAAAAATTACAGAAGAAAAATTAGAAAAAGAATTCGGGAAAGACATTTTATTTTTAATAAAAGGTGTAACTAAACTTGGAACCTTAAAATATCGTGGATATGAAAGGCATGTAGAGGGTTTAAGAAAATTCTTTATTGCCATGACTAATGACCTGCGTGTGGTTATTATAAAGTTTGCTGATAGGTTACATAATTTAAGAACCTTAGAGTTTCTTCGTGAAGATAAAAGACATCGAATTGCAATAGAATCAATAGAGGTTTATGCATCACTTGCAAATCGTTTAGGTATGGGTAAATTAAAAGGTCAATTAGAAGATGAGGCTTTTCCTTTTGCATATCCTAAAGAATACATACAAATGGAAAAAATAATTAAAGAAAAAAAAGATTCATATCAAAAAAACCTTATTGAAATTCAAAAAGAATTAAGAGAGGGACTAAAAAAGCAAGAAATAAATAATGTTGAAATTAACTATAGAGTAAAAAATAAATTTAGTCTTTACAAAAAACTTTTAAAATACAAAATGGATATAGAAAAAATCTATGACATTGTAGCACTTAGAATAATAGTAGAAACAGTAGAGGAATGTTATAGGGTACTTGGACTTGTCCATTCCTTATGGAAACCTCTGCCAGGCAGAATTAAGGATTATATTGCTACACCAAAACCAAACGGATATAGTTCTATACATACTACAATTTTTACGGGTTCAGGCGCTATTGCTGAAATACAAATTAGGACAAAAGAAATGCATACTGATGCAGAATATGGTATTGCCGCACACTTTGTTTATAAAGAGAAAAAAATAGAAAATAAGAAAAAGTCTATTAAAAAATCAAAATTTGACTGGATTGAAGAATTGAAAGAATTGAATTACAATCCGAAACAACCTGCTAAATTTATAGAACACTTAAAAACAGATTTCTTTAATGATAGAATTTTTATCTTTACTCCAAAGGGAGATGTTATAGATTTACCAGAAGGTTCTACTCCAATAGACTTTGCTTATACTATTCACTCAGATATTGGTAATCATACTCTTGGCGCAAAAATAAATGGTAAAATGTCACAACTCTTTACCAAGTTAAAAAATGGGGATAGGGTAGAAATTATAAAAGGTAAAAATGCTCATCCATCATATAAATGGCTATTATTTATAAAAACTACAGTAGCCAAAAAACATATTAGATCTTATTTAGAAAAAAACAGCCTACTTTCAAGGCTTAAATCTCTTCGTTGTAATTAATTTTTTAGTTATAGTCTAGACACTAAAATTAGAAATATCATAAAGACTAACATCATCTTCTTTTATTTCATCCTTACTTCTATCATCAATAGGTATTTCATTCTTTTCTATATTTTCTTCTGTGGGAATATTTTGAACAATATAGTTTTCCAGTAATTCATTTGGTTTTTTTTCATCTCCTCCTTTCTTTATTGAATCTAAAATCATTCTCAAGTCTTCTGTGGAGAAAAAATCGATTTTAATTTGTCCACCCAATTCTTTTCTATCTATATGTACTCTAGTTCCTAGTTTTTCCTGAAATTCTTCTTCTAGTTCTACTATTTCTGGATCTGGCATAAATTCTTTCTTCCGTACTCTATCATAAGCAATTTTGCGGGCTAATTTTTCTGCTTCACGTACCGTAATTTTTTTATATAGAACTTCTTTAAATAAAACAATTTGTTCTTCTGGATGATCTACAAGCATTAAAATTGGTCGAGTGTGACCTTCAGAAATTTTACCTTCTGACAAAGCATTTAAAACATCTTCTGGTAAAGACAAGATACGCAAAGAATTAGAAACATATTCCCTACTGCGACCCATTTTCTTTGCAACTTCATTATGAGTAAATTTAAACTCATTAGTTAAACGAAAAAAAGCACGAGCACGATCAACTGCATTTAAATCTTCTCTTTGTAAGTTTTCTATAATTGCAAGCTCAAGCTTCATCATAGAAGTATCTCCAACACGAATAATGGCTGGTACTTGAATTACATTGGCAAGTTTTGCGGCTCTAAGTCTACGCTCTCCTACAATAAGTTCATATTCAGTGACCATTCCCCCATCTTCTTTTTCTACTTCTACTCTAGAAAGAGTTAAGGGTTGAAGAACCCCATATTGTTTTATTGATAGAGCTAAATTTTGTAACTTAGCCTCATCAAAATCACGCCTTGGTTGATAAGGATTTGGTTTTATTTTATCGGTATCAATCCAAAAAATTGAGTTTGAATATAAGTTTGACATTTATCTATTCTAACATATTTTTTTAAATTATAATTTTGTGCCCAGAGAGAGAATCGAACTCTCATGATGTTGCCATCAATAGATTTTGAGTCTATCGCGTCTACCAATTCCGCCATCTGGGCAATTAAGTAAATATGTTTTACATTTACTTTCTTTTGCTAAAAAAAACCATTGCCCAGATGTCGGCCTCCTTCGGATGAAAACTAAAGCAGTTTAATTTTCATCCATCTGGGCATCTCAGTAAATATTACTTTAAAATCAATTTAAAATCAATTTATACACAGATAAACTTGCATTATCTCATATATGAGATATAATGCTTTGATATGAAAAATACACAACAAAAACAAATAGGGATTTTTATTAAAAATCTTCGTGAAGAACGAGGAATGACACAAGAGGAGTTTGCTAAAGCACTTAATACTTCTCAAAGCTCAATTCCCCGTATGGAAAAAGGTGAACAAAATTTTACTACCGAACTTTTAACAAAAATAAGTGATGTTTTAAAACATAAGATTGTTTCCATAAATGACTCTATCGATTTTCAGGTTAATGGTGGAAAAAAATTAAGTGGAACTATAAAAACAAATTTTTCAAAAAATGTATCTTTTGGAATATTATGTGCTTCTTTATTAAATAAAGGAATAACAACGCTTCATGGTATAGCACATACTGAAGAAGTCTATCGGGTAATTGAAATAATTCAAAGTAGAGGAGTAGAAGTAAAATGGATAAATCAAAACTGTGTTCAAATTACTCCTCCTAAAAAATTTAAATTAGAAAATATCAATGTAGAATCAGTAGTAAAAACACGTTCTATCATTATGCTAATGGGGCCAATGATTCATTTCTTGAAATCCTTTTCCCTTCCCCATGCTCAAGGATGCAATCTTGGTAAACGCACAATTTCTGCACATACTTATGCATTAGAAAAACTTGGGGTAAAAATAAAAACAACTAATACAAGTTATAATGTCAGTTCAGATAAATTAAAAACAGCAGATATTGTAATGTATGAATCTGGAGATACAGCTTGTGAAAATATTCTAACTGCTGCAGCTTTAATTCCTGGAAAAACTACTATTTCTTTTGCTAGTGCCAATTACATGGTTCAAGAAGTATGTTTCTTTCTTGAGACCCTTGGAGTAAAAATAGAGGGTATTGGTACTTCTACTTTAGTTGTTCATGGAATAGAAGAAATAAATAAGAATGTTGCCTACTGGAATAGTGAAGACCCAATTGAATCTATGATGTTTATATCAGCTTGTATTATTACCGACTCAAGACTAACCATAACTCGATGCCCAATTGATTTTCTTTCTTTAGAACTTGAAAAATTAAAAAGGATGAATTTAAAATTTAAAATCTTAAAAAGATATTACGCACATAATGGACGAACAAAACTTGCTGATATTAAAATTTTTCCAAGTAAACTAAAAGCACTAGTTGATAAAATTCACTCAAATCCTTATCCAGGAATTAATATAGATAATTTGCCATTCTTTGTTCCTATTGCAATTTGTGCAAAAGGTCAAACAATGATTCATGACTGGGTCTATGAAAATCGTGCAATATATTTTGCTGAATTAAATCGTCTCGGAGCAGACATTACTCTCGTTGACCCACACAGGGTATATATTCAAGGTGGTACTCCGCTTAAACCAGCTCAAGTAGTCTGTCCTCCGGCCTTACGTCCCTCAATGGTCATATTAATTTCTATGCTTGCAGCTCCAGGTACTTCAATTTTACGCAATATTTATATGATAAATCGTGGATATGAAGAAATTGCTAATCGTTTAAATTCTATTGGTGCTGATATAAAATCTATTTAATGGAAAAAAAGATAATTGTAATTTTGGGTCAAACTGCAACAGGAAAAAGTAACTTGGCTGTTAGTCTTGCCCTTCAACTAGGATCAGGACAAGCTAAACAAGGTGCAGAAGTTATTTCTGCTGATTCTAGGCAAGTTTATAAAGGTCTTGATATTGGTACTGGGAAAATTACTAAAAAAGAAATGCGTGGAATTCCACATCATTTACTTGATGTAGTAAGTCCTAAGTCAAAATTCACCGTCACAAAATATAAAAAACTAGCTGAAAAAAAGATAAAAGAAATTCTATTAAAAAACAAAGTTCCAATAATTTGTGGAGGCACAGGATTTTATATTGATGCAATAACTAAAGGGATGGTTTTTCCCAGAGTACCACCAGATACAAAACTTAGAAAAACTTTAGAAAAAAAATCAGAAATAGAACTTTTCAAAATATTAAAAAAATTAGATTCTAGGCGTACTAAAAATATAGATACAAAAAACAAAATAAGATTAATAAGAGCAATTGAAATAGCAAAAACTCTTGGAAAAGTTCCTAAAGTTACAACTGTTCAACCGCTGTATAAATTTACCAAAATAGGGCTTTATCTTCCGCCAGAGAAATTAAAAAAGAAAGTAGAAAAAAGAGTTAAAATGATGTTTAAAGCTGGACAGTTAAAAGAAATTAAAAAATTAAAAAAAACTGGAGTGTCAAATAAAAGACTTCGTGAGCTAGGTTTTGAATACTATGAACCCACTGAAGAAAAAGTAATTTCTGAAACTCTTAAATATGCCAAACGTCAAATGACATGGTTTAAGCGTGATAAAGAAATTAAGTGGTTTGATGCATCTAAAAAAATTAATTTATCAAAAATTTTATAATTTACCTAAAAATTGATTTGTTTTTTAAAAAAGAGTATTATTAAAACATTAAGAGTTTAAAAAATAACAAAAATGTATAGATTTATTCGAGTAATAGTATCATTAGTTATGTGGTTTCCAGTAAGCATTCTTATATTATGGGGAGCTTCATATTTTTTTCCACAATGGATAGCTTTTAATTGGTTTTTAGTATTTGTAATGGCAATAATAATAGGGTGGATTCTTGATATTATCAATAAGCCAGATCATTAAGTTTTAAACCCCAGAAATAGTTATTAAAATCTATCCATCTGTACTTACGGTGAAAATTTTTTTATCTCCTGTATTATTTACGGCCTTAGCTACTTCTTTATACTATTTTACTCATATTGTAAAGCTTCAATGGGATTTTTCTTTGATGCATAGGACGCGGGATAAATTCCAAAAATAAGACCAATCGTAGAAGACACTCCGACTCCGATAATAATAGAATTAATTGAGAAAATAAACCTCCAATTCTCATCAACAAAATGAGAAAGTCCAACTGCCGACCCAAATGAAACCAAGGCTCCTAAAATAATTCCTATTACTCCACCCATACTTGTCAGGATTATTGCTTCTAGTAAAAATTGAGTAAGTATATCAGAACGATGAGCGCCCAGGGCTTTACGCAAACCTATTTCTTTTGTTCTTTCTGTTACTGAGACTAACATAATATTCATAATTCCTATGCCACCAACCACAAGAGAAACAGCTACAACCATAGCCAAAAACGCTGTCAATATATTCACAATGGATTCAATTTGACCGATAGCTTCTTCTTGGGTTTGTACAGTAAAATCATTTTCTTCATCTGATTTTAAATTATGAGACTCTCTTAATGTGGTTTCAATATCAAATGCCATTTTTTCAACATTTGCTGGGCTATCACCTATTACAATAAGTTCATTATAATAATCTCCTCCAGTTAGATATGTAAGTGCTGTCGTTTGTGGAATCATCATTACTTTATTAAAACTAAATCCAGCCATAGGAGGAGTGTCTTCAAGTATTCCAACAATTTTAAATTTTGTATCTTTAATAGTTATTTGTTCACCTATGGCATTACGATTTTCAAATATTTCATCCTTAAGTTCACTACCTATTATTGCAACCCGAGCATTTGAATCAATATCAGTATTATCATAAAAAGCTCCTTCTGAAATTCCAACATCAAATACCTTACCCATAAATTGAGCAGATACACCCATAACCATAGGGCGATATTTTTTACCTTTATATTCGATATTTTCTCCAACTATAACATTAGGTTCTGCTGACACTAAATTTGGAACATTTCCGCGTTTCTTTAGGTCTTCTATATCAGAACGTTTTAAAGAAGAAGCAAAAAGAGTGCTTGCGATATGAGCTAATCCTCCACCAGGTCTAACCACTACTGCTTCAGGACCCATGCCACTAACCTGATCTAATATTAAAGCTTGGGCACTAGCTCCTATGGACATTACAATAATAATTGCAGCTACTCCAATCACTATACCAAGTATGGTTAAAATAGACCTAGATATATGTGTTAAAAGAGCTTTTATTGCTGTTCGTAATGTATATTTTAATTTCATAATTTTTATTTTATAAAAGAAATATCAGTTTTGTGTTTATTGTTTACCTTGGTATCACTTTCTATTAAGCCATCCTTAATAAGAATTATTCTATCTGCATGCTTAGCAGTAGAGGCTTCATGGGTAATAAGTATAATGGTGTGACCAAATTCATCATGCAATCTTTGTAATGTCTCCATTATAACTTTTCCAGATTTTGAGTCTAAATTACCTGTTGGTTCATCTGCAAAAATAACACCTGGCTTATTGATAAGTGCTCTAGCTATAGCTACGCGTTGTTTTTCTCCACCAGAGAGCTTAGAGGTCCTATAATTAGTTCTATGAGTAAGACCAACTAATTTAATGACTTCTTTTATTTTCTTGTCCCACTCTTTTTCTGGTATTTTAGAATATGTTAATGGTAAAAGAATGTTATCATATACGTTTTCTTGAGGCAGAAGATTGAATTGTTGAAAAACAAAACCCATTTCTTGATTACGAATATCTGCCGTTTCATTCTCGGTATAATCAGAATATTTTTTTAAATTAAATAAATATTCACCAGATGTATGATTATCTAAAAAACCCAAGATGTGCAATAGTGTTGATTTTCCAGAACCAGAAGGACCCATAATAGAAACAAATTCTCCTTTTTCAATTGAAAAATTTAAACCCCTAAGCACATGAGTCTCTATCTCATCTCCATAATAAGTTTTTTCAAGATTTATTGCTTCAAATAATTTCATTATTCTATTTCAATTAACATTTCAACCTCTTTATCACTAATAAAAGTAATAACAGTATCATTAATGTTAAGTCCTGTTTTAATTTCAACTAAACCATTTTCTCCTCGTAGCCCTAAAGATACCATTTGTTTTTTATAAGTATTTTCTCCCACCAAAAGTCTAACAAAGCGTTCGCCATTTTTTTCTATTACAGAACGACTAGGAACGGCTATTATGTTTTCAAGTTTTTCAGTAATTATGTCAACATCAACAGAAAGACCGGGCTTAATCTGCTTTGAATCTTCTGTAAACTGTAGAGCAACTTTAAATACATTTACACCCTCTTTTTTTTCTGTGTTTGGAGAAATAGAGATCACTTTAGCATAAAGAATCAAATCATCATAGGCATCAAAGGTAATAGATGCCTCATCTCCAATATCCACAAGAGCTATATCATCTTCTGGAATATTTACAGAAATTTCATGTTTATTTTTTGAAATAATAGAAATTACAGGAACTCCTATGGAAATAAATTCACCCGTAGAAGCTGAAACATTAGTAATAATTCCACTAAATGGTGCCCTTATATAATAATCACTTAAGTTATCTTTTGCATCCTGTAGTGCATCTTCTGCTTGTTTTACTGCCAATTGTTTAGTTTGCAAATCAAGCTCATTAAGATTATCCGAATCTACTATTTCTTTTTCAGCAATAAGCGCATCTTGATAGGCTAAATAATCAGCATTATAGGTTGTGGCTAGTTTATTTGGTAGATTAATAATCCAATTAACAGATTGATTTAATGCTGCAAATTTTATAGATAAACCAGAATCCCCAATGGGTATAAAGGTTGTTGTTGAGACAAGTCCTCCTCCTGAAACTATATTTGCGGGAACACTAGAAGCACCGAAGTATTCACCTGCACCACCAGCTTGATAAGTTTCAATCAATATCCTTACCTCTTTATCTTTTATATATGTTCCTTGAATTGTTGGAGGCGTCTCATTACTATATAAATTTTCAGGAACAGGGGTAGTAGATGTATTTAATAAATCCCTGTAAGCATTTTGAACATCTTTCTTAGAGTTAATTAAAAACTTTGCCAATTCAAGTTCTGCTGACTTTAAACTTGTTTCTGCATTTCGAACTGCATTTTTTGCATCTTTTGAATCAAGATAAACCAAAATACTACCAGTAGAAACAATACTGCCTTCTGATATTGGAATTGAAGTTATTTGACCTGATTGCTTAAAAGACAAGTTAGCATCCCTTGAAGGTTTAACAATTCCAGTTTCATTAACTATTTGCTTGATAGAAGATAAAACAATAACTTCTTTTTCATAGGATATGCTGTCTTTTTTAGATGAAAGAGTGATGACTGTAATCACCACAATAATTAAAACAATAGATAGATAGATAGATTTTTTCTTTAAAGACGATATCATTATTTTTTATAATTAAGTAATAATACTAATTCATTCTCTTGCCTCAGTAGGATAAGTATATCATTTCCCATATTTCCTACAAGTATATTCTATGGATAACTTCGTAAATTAAAGCGTATTTCTTCTAAAGTTGTGAAAAAGGTTAGAAAATATGTTAAAATATAAATTTATAAGTTAAAAGAGGCAAAAATAATTATGAACAAAAATATAGTTTCTTGGATTATTATGGTTTTAGGTGTTTTCTTAATTACAAAAGGATTGATGAATTTTTTTGATGTTTCTAGCTATGCTCTTCTTCCACTACAGAGTTGGTTTTTCTGGGGATTAATACTTGTTTTAATTGGAAAAGAAATTAAGGGATCTAAATAAATTAATCTTACAAATAAGGCTATTTTGAGTAAACGGCTCAGGGGTTGAGCCGTTTATTTATTTTTGTATTTTAATCATTATCTATTGGTTTATGGAACTAGTAGAAATAGAAAAACCGCTTCTGAGTTTTCTATGCCCTATAAAAGCGGTTTGATGATGATTGTACTTTTGCCCCACGGGAAGGTCATCCTACCCCGAGCCTCCGTGCTAACAAAACTTGCACGGAGACTCAAAACCGGTCGATGAATCTCGTGAACCAACCCATGAGATAATTTTCTTTGTAAAAAAATCTCGCAGGTTTAAGGAGTAAACAAACAATCACGAGTCCTGCAGAAAGATCTATGAGGTCCTCACCTATCTGCTGAATGATGCTCACAATCAGCAGGGGAAACTTTACTATCATCACCCATGCTGATACTCCCTGGGTGATTAGATAGATCATATACCCCACCCCTATTGTTGTGTATAAGAGAAGTGCAGAGAATAACCACAACTTCGTAGCTTGCTTCACGAACTGCCGAAAGCTAATCTCCGAACGAATGGCCTGAGCGTAAACTACAAGCCATTTCGAGATTAGCCACCACAACGGATAGAGGCCATAGTAGAGAATGTGAAGAATCAAGTCAAGGACGGTGCCTAGTGTCTTCAACACCACAACGCCGGCCTTTCGTTTTCGGAAGAATCTTACGATTCTCTTTGTCATGTCGATTCCTCCTTTTGCAAGAGCGTTATTATGACGACTGAGTATCGCCACAGCTTTTAATTTACAAAAATTTATAAGCTAAAAGCTATAGCGATACAAGGGTTTTAAAGAACTGTTTATGTGTCTGCATGTGTGCGTCTATCTATATATTTACATAGACTTAAATTTTGTCAATATTTGCGGACTGTAAAATCCTGGAGTGGAACTCTATAGAAAATATGGTTCTAAAATGGAATAATGTTTTTAAAGGTTTTAATCTTATAAATCAACTTGATAAATAAGCCTTATTTTAATAGATTATTCTCTGTTTTTTTGATTACAAATCATTACCTGTTAGTTTATAGAACAAGAAACATCACATGAGGTTCTTTAAATTAGGATATTTCTTTTATTAAATCTAGGGCAATATTTATTGGATATACAACAACTAATCCACTATTGGTGTTTTCAATAGGTATAAGCTGTCCATTTTCATTCTTAAACTCTGGACTATAACCATGAATGACACCAGCAACATTAAAATTAACTTCGCCAGATTTTTTAAATACAACGGGACCACCAGAAAATCCTGGGTTATTATGCCCATCAATTAAAAAAGGTTCTCCTTTATTAAAAAAACTCATAGATGACATAATTCCCTTACGAACTAATGGTAATGGAAAATTACGATTTACTTCTCCTATATCCGAGCTCATTCCATAAGGAAAACCTAAAAAATATAAATCTTGCCCATAACTAAGACCGTCACTTGATGCAGGTAATGGATGAGCTGGTATTTTATTTGATATTGTAAAAATAGATACATCAAATTTTTTAGAATGCCTTACGTCAACAACCAAGAAAGATGTCCATTTATTTTTATAAACTATCTCCACAGTTTCTCCAAGTTTTAATGTTTCTACAACTTCTTTTCGTTCATTTTGTATTTGAAAAACATGCTTAGCTGTTACAAAATATTGTTTATCTTCTATATCAATAATAAAACAGGTCCCTGTTTGATTTTTATATTTGAATTTAAAGACTCTTTGAATTACATTATTTGTTATCATAATTCTATTTTAAATTTTTACCTTTTATTTTCATTAATTTTCTTCCTTCTTTAATAGCCTTAGTCCATTCTAAGTCTTGAAAATTATCAAGTCTCTCAAAATATTTATCATCATAAAGATCAAATATTGCTCTTAAAAGACCAATTATCTGTAATACGTTACCTCCTAGTTTTTTTTCTATTTTAATTACAAAAGGAAAAGCACTTTGAACTGCATCTTCAACATCCTTTATTGAATTATATCTTTCTAGCTTTTTTATCTCTTCTATAAAATCAGAATAACCACCATCGTCTGTTTCGTTGTAAGCTTTACCTTTAAATTTTAAATCAACATAAGCCTTTAGAGTATCTAGGTTTATTTCTTGATCAAATAATTTTTCAATTGTTATTTGTTTTGAAAGTTTTTCTTGATTAATTTTTGAAGAATTTTTTAAATCTTGGAAGGTTTTATCTGCTACAACAAACATTCCATTTAAACCGAAAAATACCTTTTTTAATTCAGAAGGCATTGCTGCATCTGTTTTGTAATCTATTTTATGTGAAAGAGAGGCCCAAGCATCCATTAAAGCTGTTCTTACTTGTAATTCAAATTTTAAATCCATTAAATTTTTATATCTTGGTCCTAATACATTTTTATACTGAATAATATAATGATCAGACTCATATCCAAAAGTATTTTCAGGGTTAATTGATCCTTTACGCTCTACTTTAAGAATTTTAAATACTGGAGATAATATTGAAGAAATTTTCTCCAAATCATCTATAAAAATCAAAATGGATCTTATTCCAACAATATCCTGAATTTCATCTATAGGGTTAGTAAAAATGCTTTCTTCCATACCGATTGAAGCTTTTTTGTAATAACTATCAAACTTCTTTACTCTTCCAAGGGTAGAAATTGTGTCTATGCTATTTTGATCTAATAGTTCACCAATATCTCCTTTCGCAACTTCTAAAAGCTTTTGAAATAATTCAAACTTTTCCTGGTATTCTTTTCGACATTTTGCTTTACTTTTTATTTTCTTCATTTTTTTATTATACCAGAAAGTATTCTTTCCTACTATAAAGTAAAAAAATAACCATTGTAAATTATAGCTCATTTGAGATGTGGGCGATGAGGCCTGCCTGCGCAGACAGGGAAACGGTCACTTATAAAATTCTGCTGAATTTTTAATCGACCCCGCCTCGCACCGTCGTGCTCCGGCTTTCGATTCCCTATCGTCGCGCAACAACAAAATGCTCAGATAGTCATTTAGACTATCTTCTCATGTTGTGGCGGGCGATGAGGGAATCGAACCCCCGACATCGGTTTTGGAGACCGAAGTTATACCACTTAACTAATCGCCCCTATATAAATCATTATACTACTTAAAATCCCCGTTTGCGACGAGGATTTCCAACTAAACATATATATAAGAACTATTTATTAGTCTCTTTGTGTTTAGTCTTCTTTTTGCACCACTTGCAGAATTTATTAAGTTCAAGTTTTTCAATAACAAGTTTTTTGTTTTTACTGGACCAATAATTTGTTCTTTCACAGTCCCCACAAGCAAATTTTATAAGTCTATTTTGTGACATAGGTCTATACTAATATAAATTATTCTAAAAAGCAATTGTTATTAAAGGGTCGTTTTGAGTTTACTTTCTTTCTTAAATCGTTCAATTGCAAGGCCTATTAATCTATCTAAAAGCTTAGAAACGGGTATGCCAGTAGCTTCCCATAATTTTGGATACATGCTGATGTTGGTAAAACCAGGCAAGGTATTAATTTCATTAACTAAAATTTCCCCATTTTTTCTAATTAAAAAATCAACACGTCCCATTCCCTCACAATTAAGAACTTGAAATGTTTTAATTGCTAATTCTTGGATTTTCTTTTTTTTATCTTTTTTAAATTCAACTTTTGTTAATGTTGTAGATGCATTAATGTATTTCGCATTATAAGAATAAAAATCATCTTTAGTCATAATTTCACCAAGTACTGAAGCAATTGGTTTTTCATTACCTAAAATAGCACACTCAATTTCACGCCCATCAATAAATTCTTCAATAACAATCTTGTTGTCAAAATAAAATGCTTCTTTAGTTGCTTTTTCAAATTCTTTTTTATTTTTTACCTTACTAATTCCAACAGAAGAACCCATATTTGCAGGCTTAATAAATAATGGTGAACCTAACTCTTTTTTTATCTTTGCAAAAGATAAGTCTTCTCCTTTATTAAAAACTAAAAACTTAGGAATGGGAATTTTTGCATCTCGTAATAATCTTTTCATCACATCTTTATCCATACTAACTGCTGAACCCAATACACCTGCTCCAACAAAAGGAATATTCATAAGATTAAGCAATCCTTGAATACTTCCATCTTCTCCAAATGGTCCATGTAAAACAGGGAAAACAACATCAAGATTCTTAAGTTTATCTAACTTAAATTTTCCACTTTTATTTATTTTTATAGGAGTAATTTGATATTTCTCTTTATCAAAAGCTTTAATAACATTTTTAGCTGACTGTATAGAAATTTCGTGTTCAGCTGATCTACCTCCAAATAACACCCCTATTTTTAGTTTTTTGTTTGTCATTGACATAGTATACCTCAATTATTTTAAAACTGCACTTTCTAAGTCTTTAGGGAGATTAGTTAGATTTTTAAAGCCCTTTTTAGTAATAAGTATCATATCTTCAATTCTTATTCCACCAAAGTTTCTTAAATATACTCCTGGCTCAACTGTCATTACACATCCAACAGGAAGAATATCTTTACTTTCTGGTTTGAAATTTGGCCATTCATGTATAACAGTACCAATTCCATGCCCTAGTCCATGCTTAAAACTATTTTTATATTTTTTATTAAGGAAATTTCGTGCACTTCTATCTATAATTTTTGCTCTCTTTTCGCCTTTCTTAATTTTTTTCAGAGCACGATTTTGAGCTTCTAAAACTGCTAAGTAAACTTTCTTCTGTTTTTTACTTGGTTCTCCCCAAAAATATGTACGACTCATATCTGAACAATAATGATTTACAGTACAGCCAAAATCAAACATTACTATATCCCCTTTTTTTAATTTTGTTTTATTGGGAAGATGATGAATATTGGCAGTATTTTTACCAAAAGAAACAATGGGGAGAAAAGATAAAATTTGTGCTTTAAATTTAATAAAAGATTTTTTTATAAAAGACTCAATCTCAACTTCAGTAATACCAGTACGCAATTTTGCTACAGTATATTGTAATACTTTTTCACTTATTCTTTGCGCTTTAATTATATTTGCAAGTTCTTTTTTATTTTTTACAGCACGCACTTCATGGAGTAATTTTGTTTTTTTCATATTAAAACAATCTTAAAATATCTTGATAAGTAACAAGAATCATAAGCAACATTAAAATTCCAAAACCAATTAGGTTTGCAATATTGAAGATTTTTTGATTAATGGGTGAGCCTTTAATTTTTTCTATAAATAAAAACAAAAGCCTACCACCATCAAGGGCTGGAAATGGAATTAAGTTAATAATTGCCAAATTGACTGAAATTAAAGCAGTAAAAAAGAGAAGATAAGCAAAGCCAAATTGATATGCATCTCCCACAATTCCAATTAATCCTACCGGTCCAGTAATAGCATCAAGGCTCCCTTGACCTCTAATACCGTCTAAAAT
>SDBT01001504.1_pt1 | contig 41199 bp, 52 predicted proteins | sample 2277101 | NCBI WGS metagenome assembly SDBT01 (sample SAMN10404973, study PRJNA504765) | marine sediment metagenome | isolation source: marine sediment core GS10_PC15, 103 cmbsf | place: Arctic Ocean: Southern Knipovich Ridge | collected 2010 | reverse complement strand
GATTATATATTTATACCTTAGCGAATCAAGGTTCTCGAGCGAAGCGAGAGGTTCTTATTTCAAGATTATATATTTATACCTTAGCGAATCAAGGTTCTCGAGCGAAGCGAGAGGTTCTTATTTTAGTTTAAATAAAATTAATATTACTTGGAAAAGCGCTATCACTACTTGAAAAAACGCCAAACCAATTAATATTGCGGTCATCGAAGCCATTATTTTATTGCTTTTTTTAGTCCAGTTCTTCATAGATTTATACTATAATTTATTATACCATAATTATACTTTATTATACCACCACTATCCCATCGCAAAAAACCCTCGCTAAGCGGGGTGTGAGGGCAAGCCGCAAAAAACCCCCGCTAAACGGGGGGAATTTTTGCTAAATAGCGATTACTGCGCTCAGTATAGAATCACTCAGTTTACTCAATAGGATATTTTTTATTACACTCGTCTTCAAGTTCTTGGTGTTTGCTGTTTAATTCGTCGGCAACCCACTTTGGCAAATCACATTTTTCTTCCAATCCTTGTTTTTCACATTCTTCATTCCAAAGACTTTCGAAATTGCTATAAGCGCTGCTAAGACAACTGGCTAAAATCATTTTTTTTGCTTGCTCTGCAAGTTTAATCGGTACTTGGCTGCCGCCATTTCCTTCTTTTTCATATTCTTGGAAAGAGATTCCAGCTGCCAGTTGTTTATTCAACGCCTGTCCTTGCTGAAAAATCCAAATCACAGAAACAATAAAAAGTACACCAATTATTGCTAAAAAAATTATTGATTTTGAGGTTTCTTTTTGCATAAGGTTTTTCTTATTGAGTTAGGTTTGTAATATTTCTATATAGCATATTCAAAAAGCTTTGTCAAATAAAAAACCGCTATTTTGCGTTAATTAGAGTATTGGAAATAAAAATCTGTACCATTCCAAGCAGGACCACCCGGCCATTCAAATACACCTTTTCCTCCTCCTGACATAGGTTCTGAAATATCGGGTAAAGTTATCGGCTCTTTCGAATTTTGAAGATTTGCATATATTGCGCATTTTGTTCCCTCTTCGTTCACAATATAAAAATACATTGATTTGGCTTCAGTGCCGCTTGTTGGATCCCTTGGTATAGTTGAAAGTTGTTTTTCGTACTGAGGATATTTTTCACTAAGCTCTTCTGCAAGCTCTTCTGCCAAAAGAACGAAATCGTACCCATAGTCACCCACCTCCATCACTGGCAGATAACAATCCTGTGTCAAAAATTTTCCAATTTGAGAAATTTCTGCCTTTCGTCTCACATCAAAGGCTCTGTTCCGAGCACCCAAAAGACCTACTAAAACGAACGATGCTAAAATTCCAATAATAGCGATAACTACAAGCGTTTCGATAAGTGTAAAACCCGAATTTTGAGACAAAATCCTATTTTTTTTCATCTATATATTAATTTTGATCTATGCTTCTTCCTCTTCTTCCTCTTCTTCCTCTTCTTCCTCTTCTTCTTCCTCTTCTTCCTCTTCTTCTTCTTCTTCTTCCTCTTCTTCTTCTTCTTCCTCTTCTTCTTCTTCTTCCTCTTCTTCTTCGCCTGGCTCCTCTATGGCGGCTTTGAACTCATCTCGCGCCTCTTCCAATACTGTCTTGAAATCATCAATTGCTGTTTTGACTGCCGCTTTTTTAGCAGCAATAAGCGACTCCGTCTGAATTCTTAGTTGCTCAATTTCTTGCTTATCGCTTTTAAGTATTTCTTTAGCTGCTTTTAAATCGTCTCGTAGATTTTGTCGGATAGTGTTAGGACCAACACCACCTTCGCAATCAGCTTCAGCTTTTTCAATAGCTGCTTTAACAGCTTCCTTAAAATCGTTAATTAATGCATCAGTAGATGATCTCCGTGAAAATTTCGCCTCGTCAACCCCTTCCCGAAATTCCTGAATTGCTTCGTTAATTGCTTCTCGACGAGTTGCTATGGCTTCACTAACTGCTTTTACAAAAGCTGTCACCGCCTGTTTCTGCTCATCGGTTTCTGCCTTTTCTTCTAACTTAGCAAAGTGCTCGGAACGATTAGCATCCCACTTCGCTTGCTTCTCTTCAAATCTGGCATTACGCTCTTGCCGGCGTTCCTCAATCCTACTTCTTATTTCATTACGCTTCTCTTCTAACTTTGCGCTCTGATTAGCATACCTTTGATCAATCTTTGAATAAATTGTTGAAAGCCGGTCGCAAAAACCTTTTCCTCCATTACCATTACCTTTGCCGTTGCCCTTGGGTTGGGCCAAAATCAAAATAGGCACCAAAATAACAACCATAGCAATTCCTAAAATCCCAACTATAAGTGTTTTTTTACAATTCACTTTCATCTATAGATTGACCAAAATCACTAATCTCCTGCTCATCGGCAATGAGCAGCTCTACATCATCTTCTTCCTCTATAAACAGTAACTCTAGATCATCTAACTCTCTCAGCAGAGCATCTGCTGCATCATCTATATTGCCGGTTGCCTTAGGCGGAACAATCCCTGCCTGTGTTTTTAGGGAAAGATAACTTATTGATGGTCCTTCCGGAAAAGAAAAATAATAAGAAAGAACCACAATAACTACTACCAAAACAACCACCAAAAGTATTATTAGATTTTTGTATTTCATAAGATTACGGATTTGATCTGTTATTTAATAACTAGATTTTAATTCGACCTTTATATTTTCTTTTTTATTCTACCTGCATTATTTAACTTTTGCAAAAAGATGATTATCCAATAGTTTATTTCCTTTCTTGATTTCTTTTTTCAAAACACCTTCCAATTTATAGCCGTTTTTCTTCAAAACCCTCATTGAGGGTTTGTTAAAAGAAAAAACGCAGGCATAAATTCTCTTGAGCTTTATTTTCTCAAATCCAAATTTTGTTACTTTTTTTAATGCTAAGGTTGTTATTCCTTTATTCCGATGTTTCCGAGCCACCCAAAAACCGATTTCTGCCTGATGGCCTTTTATTTCGCTAAGCCCGATCCCGCCGGCAACCTCGCCGTTAATATCAACTACAAAATTTATCTCAGCCGGTTTTTTCTTCCTACCCTCTTTTAGATTTCTCTTTATCCATTCTTCAGCATCCTTTAAAGTGTAAGGATAAGGAATCCTGAGGGTGCTGCGAGTAATCGTTTTATCATTAATATTCTTTGCCAGGGACTTTTCGTCCCCTTTTCTATGGGGCCTTAGAACAAATTTTCCTGTTTTGATAACCGCCATTACTTATATTCTAACACAAAATCGCCTCCGCTACAGCGGGGGCGACCTGTAGAAATTTTACACGTCTTTTTTATTCTTTGTCTCCCTTTTAATAATTATCCAATGATAGAGATACAAAGGTAGACCAATCAAAATCAAAGACAAATTCAGAGAAGCATCTCTGTGCCGTCTGGCAGCAACATAATCAACTTTTGACGCCCCTTCTTGCCACGCTTTATAGTCTTCCAGCCATTGCCTAATAGCAGCTCTTTCTTCTTCGGTTAATTCCTCATCATCTTGGACCTCCTCCATTTTGGTAATTGGGTAAGCTGGAGAAGGCGGCTGGATTCTATATAAATTCTGTTCCTCTTCAGCTTTGGTAAAGATAAAGGCTTTCAGACCCATATCAACAAAGCGAACTCCGCCAATAGTCAAAAGCACCAGACCAAGACAGGCAAAGAGATAAAGATAAATTGTCCTGATTAAAGAATCTTTCCTCATTATTTTATTATAGTAAAAAAGCCTGATGAAGTAAAACTTCATCAGGCTTAATTAGATTTTCATTATATACGAAGAATAGTCCAATAATACAAAAACCAGCCGAGAATAACCAAGCCGCCCAATATTATTATCACCAATAATCCTATCACCGATAATTTTTTCCGTAAATTTTTCATATTTCTTTTTGGTCTTCTATAAATTTTTTAATTGAGCGGTTAAAAGTTTTTTCCGTTTCTTTAGAAAAAAAGCACGCAGGAAGCTCTCTATTCTCCCAGTGATATTTTATACACTCGCAGCAAATCCCTTTTCTCGAACAATTAGGATATGTGCAAGGACACTTATTTAAATTTTCATCTTTTTTGCATTCGCAGTTACATTCCATAATATTTTTAAATTATTCTACTTTTGTAATTTCTCTTCTGTAGCGGCAAAAATCGCAATCCTCTGCCATTTCGGGAATAGTATCTCCCATAAGGCATTCATGGGCTTTTACAATTCTGTCCTCTATCCAATCATCGTTTCCTTTATATGATATTAACACAATATCAAACTCCAACTTTCCGTCAAAGGCCTTTCTGTCTTTTTTACCGTTGCAATAAACAAAATAGCCGGTATCAGAAATTTTGTAATCCTTCAAATCCGCGTTGTGCCTTGCAAGCCATTGATAAATCTCCATCTGCCTTTTATAAACTTCCTTCCATTTTTCATCAAGAGTAATCTCTTTCTCGGTGCTTGTCGCCTTATAATCAACAATTGAAAGTTCTTTGTTTTCATCATTAAGCCAAATATCATCAATTGCGCCAAAAATTATAAGATTAGTCCTTTCATGAAAAACCTGAATCCCTTTGAAAGTGTCGCGCCATTCATCCATTTTTTCATGCTGAAACGGTATAGCATTAACGCCATAGGTCCTCATTAATGGATGCGCTTTGCTTTCAATCCTGTGAGCATCAAATTCTTTTTTAAGCAGTGTATCAACCGCTGAGTTCAAACTGAAAGACGGTCCAGTCGGCCTGCCTATTCCCAGCCGCCGGTCTAAATAAAAACATCTCGGACACTTTGAAAAAAGTTCCAGCTTTGAACGACTCAATTTAAACGGCTCTCTTGAAGCCGAATCAAATAAATTGCGTGTTCGTTTTGGATTATAAAACATAGACATGTTTGTGTTTTCTTAAATTATTTTTATAATACTCTATTCTACTCTCACTGCCAAAATTTATCAATTTATGGTGTGAGGACACAGCCAAAAAATCGCTTAAGCCAACCTTGACATATTCAAATATAATTGTTAGTATACGGCTATGTTAGTTATGTTCTTTTAAATAAAAAATGAAGAAAGGAGAAAGAAATGACGAAAAGTCAATACATTTGGTTTGTAGAACCGCTGAACAGCAATACAAACGAAGTAGTTGCCCGGCAATTAGCAGAAAATAATTTCTGCAGTGAAATAGTCTGCGCAGACGGAAAAAGACATAACTTATGGACATGCTCTAATCAGTTTGTAATATCTTTAGTAGAAAGCGAAAAGAGCTTTAATCTGCATTTCAAAATTTGGGGCAAGCAAGGACGTCACGGAAAAATACGCGATAAGACTTTTCTCTTCAGCAAAAAACAGAAAAAAAGACAAAAAGTAAAAAAACAAAAAACAAAAACTGCCAATTAACCTGGCAGTTTTTTTAATTTGACGGGCAGGTGGAAGGTTAAAAAGATATTTTTAACCTATCCCCCACAGCAAGCCCGATCTTTTCTGAAAGGTCCCCGTTTATTTCTAAAACATATTTTGCCTCTCTGTTTGGTTTTACAGAAGGACAAGGATCTGATTTGCAAGGCAAAATGTTCTTGCTAATAAAAACAATCTCTTTATTTTTATCAATCCAAATTATATCTAAAGGAAATAAAACATTTTTCATCCAAAAAGAGTATTTTCCGCTTTTTTCATAAACAAAAAGCATACCCTTATTTAGGTCTAAACTTTCCCGAAACATCAACCCCTGACTTTTATCTTGAGGCATCAAAGCTATCTCGACATCAAAACAATTATCTTTAAAACAAACCTTACCTTGTTTTTTACTATCCTTGTTCATAAAAATTAATCCGCTTATCACGATAAACAAAACAGTAATAAGAATAATCTTTTTTTTCATAGTAGCAAAGTTATTCTATCAAAAAATCGTCTGGTTTATTTATTTTCCCAATATTCTTCTGCCTCCTCCTCCATTTTTTCCAACCGGGTGTAGTAATCCGAAAACTCATTCAAATGAGCAAGAGCAATCTTCCCAGTTATTATCTCATCGTCATTAGTAACATTGGTTTTGGGATCTACTGTTCCATGTTCAAGCTCTACATCTAATCCCATCCGAAATTGCTCTACATCAAACTTTGACCAATCAATCCCCAACTCCTCACCAATCCTTTTAGCATTTTCTTCTGTAAAATGTTTTTTATTCTCCATAGATTTTATTAAATTATTTCTTTTTGGATTTTTTGTGAACCGGTTTAAACTGGCCTCTCGCCGCTTTCCCCTTCAGCCGCGGCGGAAACGACATAAAAGACCTCGTTTTAATTTTCCCTTTTTTCTGATATTTTTTGTTCTTTAACATATTAATTTTTAATCGCCTGATATCTTAATGCTCTCAATAATCACGCCATCAACTGGGCGATCCGGACCCTCTGTAGCAACATACTCAATATTTCTAACAACATCCATTCCTACTATTACTTTGCCGAAAACAGTATGCTTGGTATCAAGAAAATCATTATCATTAGTGTTTATAAAAAACTGGCTGCCATTGGTATCTGATCCGGCGTTAGCCATAGAAATTGTGCCAACAACATTATGATTATTTGAATGAATTTCGTCAGCAAAAGTATATCCTGGCCCGCCTGTTCCCCATCTATTTTTAAGAGAATTATCTTTGGTAAGAGGATCGCCTCCTTGAACCATAAATTCTTTAATCACTCTATGGAATTTTGTGCCGTCATAAAAACCATCCTCGGCAAGCTTTACAAAATTCTCTACTGTTTTTGGCGCGTCGGACGAGAAAAGCTCTATTTTAATCTCGCCAAAATTAGTCTGCATTGTTGCAATCATATTATCATTAGGCGGAGTTACAGCATTATTGTCAGCTATCTCTTCTTCTTTTTTTTCTGCATATTCTTCTCCCCTATCTCGGACAAATAAAAAATAACTCCCTAAAATTAAAATTGCTAATATTATTAATGAAATAAATATCTTTTTCATAGATTTTTGATTAATCTTTCGTTTAGCTTTGGTTAAAACTGGATAACATATTATTCTCTTCGTATATCACTTATTTTATCTTATTTTGAAGAAAAATCAACCTCGTCCCTGCTCAGCCGCGCGCCGTCGCGGCGAGGCGCGGTTGGATAAAAAAAATCTCTCGTTTTTAAAAACGAGAGATTAAATTTAGTTAAGAGGACAAATTAATTTATTTGCCTTACGAATTACCTCAATATCAGCTTCATGACCGGAACAACACGAAATAACCTGGGCTGCCAATAAACCGTCCCGACAAAGTAAACTCAAATCTCCAAGCAAGTCAACAACACGATGTTCTGCAAATAACTGGAGGGCGTTTCTCTTTCCTAATTCTTGAACCCAGGTAGCACTGTTATGATGAGGCCAGCCAAAGAGCGAAGCTATTTTTGAAAAATAATATAGGCATTTAGGCCAGCCCTGATTATAAACAGCACATAGCGCTTCCAACTGATGTTTATTTGGAAAACAAAAACCTAAAGAGGTGGTGCCAAGACCAGGATAACTGATTGTTACTCTAACCCTAAGCTCTGGCCTATCATGCGGATAAATTTTGGTAAAAGCTTCTTGGCCATTCCGACACTTAGGATATTTCCAGCACACCGACTTCTTTATTGTGTACCATTTAATTTCCTCTGAATCATTCTGGCAATGAGGGTTAACGGCCCGCCAAAGCTCAAGCGGCCGACCAAAATATGGAAACCAGGGAGTTGATTCAATAAAAAGATTACAAAGTCCAAACCAGCGCAAAACACCAATGTGTTCATAAATATTTAATCTTCTGTCGTAATAAGAAAGCGCTGTCCGCCACAATCTGCTCGTAGCAATCTCAGGATCTATAATAAGTTCTACGCCCGTCTTCCAGTGCCAACCATGTACCAATGTCGGAAGAAAGCTAAGTTTTGCTTTCCGACCCCAAAAATCAGGACCAGTAATGTCAACTTTTTCTTTTAATCTTATCTGTTGCATTATACAACCCTTTCTTTAAAGTTTAACTGCCTTGATCGCTTCAAGATCTAAAGGAAGCTTTGTAGCTCCGTGGTCATATTCTTTAGAACTAATCCATATTGTAAAACCGCTGTAGCTTGGATCAAAATAATTCTCGACATAGTAACCTTCACAAGAAGAAAACATCATTGAAATTCCCATTTCTTTCAGAAGGTGATTAACGCCAGAAGAATCGGCTGAACCGCAACACACATCATCAACCCCAAAGGCAACCGCTTCTCCAATATCTTTGTGTCTTGGCAGAAAACTAAGAAAAACTTCTTTGCTTAAATTTTCAGTTTGCTCTAACATCCATATCAGAGTTTGTTTCACGAAATCATTAAGTTTTAAAGATGAAGAAATAATTTTCTTAAGTCTCTCCATTAAGGCATCCGGTACTGGTATAATTAGTTTCTGCTCTTTTGTCACAATACTCTCCTTTCTTGAGTTTTTTAGTTTTTAAAGTGCTTCTATCACAATAGATAAATTTAATAAATTCCTGCCTATTTGTCAAGAAAAAAAGCACCTACTGCGCCCTCACACCAAATTTTGGTAGTGATGGGTCAATTTAAGGTGCTTCTTATTGCCCTATCTATTGTCTCCGTCTCCTGGAAGCGTACCTCTTTCTTTTCTTGAAGATAATTTTTCGATATTTAGACAAGCAACATCATCAAAAGATAATCCTAATTCAGTAGAAAGCTGAGCAAGATACCATAGAACATCGCCAAGCTCTTTTTTTAATTCTTTTTTTCTCGCCTCATTAAGAATTCCATTATTATCTCTAAAAACCTTTTTAATCTTTTCAGCTACTTCGCCTGCCTCGCCAACTAATCCTAATGTTACATAAACAAAATTATTATCTTTATCGGGATAAATAGCTGTTTTTCTTGAAAGTTTTTGATATTCTTCAAAATTCATAGATTTACAGTTTGTACTCCTCTAAAGATTTAGGAATAATTACTTTAACTTTTTTGCTAAAAATCTTTTTCTTAGTTAATCCTTTTCTTACGTAACGATTAATATGAGTTAAAGCTAAACATTTAATATTATTTCTCTCAGCCATTTTTATTAAATCAACAATAGCTGCATGATTTTTTTTATCATATATATATGGTTTATCATATAAATATGCTTCGTGAATAAGCAAATCAGAATTATTATATAACTCTTCTGTTTGTTTAGTGACTATCCCGTCACCACTATAGCAAAGAGTCTTTTTGCCGTTACTTATTTTTATAGCTAAATCTTTTACAAAATGTTGTCCTGACGCAAAAGACAGATTTAAATCATTAAACTTAATATTCTGGCCCGGCTCAACCTCTATAAAGTTTATTTTAAACTTAAAATTAGAAACACATCCTTTATATGCATATTCTAATACTGCTTTAATAATCTTTTTAAAACCTTTCTGGCAAATAATAGTAAACCGTCTCTTTCTTTTCTCCTCATACATTCTTACCAACAAGGCAGGCAATCCAAAATAATGATCAGCATGAGGATGAGTAATATACACTCCGTTTAAAAATGACTGATTATTATTATATTTCCAAAGCTGATAAGGAACTACAAAACCACAATCTAACAACAAGCTTGTTTTACTGCTCAAAATTAAATGAGAATTATTTGGATTATTCTCATCAAACGCTTCTCCCACTCCTAAAAATATAACTTTCATAATACTTCATTCTACCCTTACTACCAGTCCCGTCAATCGGGATGGTGCGAGGACACAACCAAAAAATAGAGCTAATCCCATTTTTTGTTTTCCAAATAAAATTTCAAGCTTTTCAGAGAAATAAAAAAACCGTGAGTGCTATACGCAGTCACGGTTTTAAAAACGAGAGATTGATCAGAAAGTCAGGTATTGAGCCTTTTAACGAGAGCCCCGCTCTATGGTCTTCACCCAATATGGGTTACTTGCCTTTTTCTTTGGACCTCTAATCAATCTCAAAATGTGCTATATCAACAGTATAGCAAACCTACAAAATTTGTCAAGCATTATGGGTAAAAATCAGAATTGAGATTGAATTTTATTATCTTCCTCGTTTTTGTTTTCTTTTGGTAATTTTTTACCAAATCCTTCAAAAGCTCTTAAAACTTCCAAAGGCATCGCAAAAACAATAGTATTTGACTGGTCAGAACTTATGTCATTAATTGACTGAAGCGTCCTTAAGTGCAGGGCCCCTTTTGATTCTGATAAAGTTTGAGCGGCTTTGGCCATATTATCAGCGGCAATCACCTCTCCCTGTGCCTTAATAATTATTGCTCTTTTTTCTCTTTCTGCTTCAGCTTGTTTACCAATTACTCTCTTCATTTCTTCGGGCAGAGTTATATCTTTCAACTCAACATTGATAACTTCAATTCCCCAGGGATCAGTGGCTTTATCTACAATAGCTCTTATGCTTTCTGAAACCTGGTCTCTCTGAGAAAGAAGTCCGTCCAACTCTACCTGGCCTACGGCATTTCGCATTGTTGTCTGAGCCAGCTGAGAAATAGCGTAATAAAAATTTTCTACTTCTAAAATTGCCCTATCAGCGCTTCGGACTTTATAATAAATAACAGCGTTAACACTCACTGAAATATTATCCTTAGTAATTGCTTCCTGGCTTGCTACATCTACTGCTTTTACCCTTAAATCTACTTTCATATAGGATTGAATAATAGGGAAAACCAACCTCCATCCGGGATTCATCAAACCAATATACTTACCAAGCATAAACTTTACCCCTTTTTGATACTGATTAATCTGCTTAATAGAAATCAAAATAATGAAGACAATTATTCCTAAAATTATTAAGATTGTGTTTGTCATATTTTTATTTTAACTAATTTATTATTTATTTTATTAAACTTTCGACTTTTATCTTTACCTAAAATCGCCTGCCTCGCTGCGTCAAACGCGGCGGGCTTGGCTTATTTAAAAATCGGCCTGACGCTATTTTTTGATTTTTATCTTTTAACGCATATAATTTCTTTTTTATTTTATAAGGACTTTCTACACGTTCTAAAATCACTTCTTTTAAGGTTGTTCCTGCTGTATTTAATGAAATAGTGCCTGTTTTATAAAACAACTTTTCAAAAAATGGTTCTTGAACTTCAATATCAGTAATCTTGTTATAATCAATACTAATTAATTTAGTAGAAAGCCAGCCCTTACAAATTAAAGCTCTTTTATTGGTAAAAACATATCTATTGGCTTTTTTGAGATAGAAGCCATAATAAAAATAAAAAATTAGAATTAAAATAAGACCAAGCAAAGGAATTAAAAATAGTAGAATAACTCCCAGGGCACAGCCGGCAATTAAGCGAATTTTCAAATATCTTTTGCCAATAGAAAATTCGTATTTTATTTCTTCGGTAGAGGTTAAGATTCTTGTCCAAATGTTTTTGTTTATCATATTCATCTAACTTTAATTAATCTATTTTAAAATACTTTGCTTGCGCTGAATTTATTGAAGTGGCTAAAATTGCCTGCCTTGCCATAGGCGGGCTTGGTCATTTTATTTTTTATTCTCATATAATCTTTTCCACCAGTATATCCCCTGCCAAAAACCAAGCAAAATACCTGCTATCAAAAGAGCAACGGTTCCTATATGGTGAACAGTAAACCATTGATTCCAGGGAAATCTCAAACTATATTTTTGAAAATCACTCAAGAGTAAACTTATATACAAAATTTCAATCCCGGCATGGACTATAAACTGCGCTATCACTCCCAATACAACAAAATAAATTATATAAATTATTTTTTTCATAGATTTTATTGGCTAAAATTGCTTGGTTTATTTTTCTGTTTTTATTAAAAACAACCTCTTTTTAAATCCACCGCGCTTTTTATTTTTAATCTTTTGTTGTTTTTTAATTTGTGATTTTGTTAAGCCGAGTTCTGTTATTATCCCATCAATCAATTCTTGAATATCAACTATTTCATTAATAATTTCTTTTTTGCTTTTAGCCCTAACCAATTCTTCAGCTTCCTCTGCTATTTTTTTCTTTATTTCTTTTAAATATTCCTTTTTATTTAAAACTCGAGAAAAAGATTTCTCTCCATTTGCTTTAATAATTTCCAATATTCTATCTCGAATTAATTTATTATATTTTTTTACTTTTTTCATTTTTTATATTTTTTTTAACTTTCAAAATTATTTTATACATCTTAAAGCACATTTATGACATACATATCTATTATAATTAACGGTCTTGCTCCAATTATTAAATATTTTACAAGCTTTATCCTTTAAAAAATTACCTAAAATAAAATCTTTTGTTTTTGTTCTTTTATTAATTGGAACTATAGCTTCTCCGTTAGGGTTAATAAATAATGATTCTTTACTCCGATCGCTTGGTAATAAATAAAAAATCTTGCTTTTTCCTAATTTTTTTCCCAATTTACTAATTATTTTTTTTATTCTTGTGTCGGAAATCCTATTACTTTTCATAGATTGAAACGATCTATCAGAATAATCAATAATATTATATATTTTCCAATAAGCTATTCTGTCTTGATATTTTGCCAATAAGTTTTCAATATTAACGAGATCTCCAATATTATTTTTAGTCAGTACAGTCGAAAAATACATTCCTAACTTGCTCTTTTTGTATATCTTATCTACCGCATCTATAACATTATGAAAACTACCTATTCCTCTTAGGGAATCATGAATTCCTTTTGTTGATCCCTCTACGGGAAAACCAATCGCAGCGACATATTTACTAATAGATTTTTGGTATTTAGAATAAAAATCCATATTGCTTGCTAAACAAATCTTGATATCTTTCTCCCAAATATATTTTAATATTTTCACAATATCTCTTCTTAATAAAGGCTCCCCTCCAGTAATTCCAATTCCTTTTACTCCATGCATAGCTAAATTATCTATAATCTTATAGACTTCTTTCGTATTAATATCTTGATGATTAGGACGAAAACAAAACGGGCAATTCCTATTGCATTTAGAAGTAATCCTCCAACAAATGATCGTAGGATAATTATTTTTCATATTGTCATTTTTTACTTTAAAAATCGGAGTTAACACTATTTTTTATTTTCCCTCTCTCTGGAAACCAGCCTGCTTTTTTCATTATTTCTATGGCAGCCCTGTTGCTTGGACCATCTCCTCTGGCCACAGAAACGCCAACATTTTCTCCAACTGCTTCTGATAATTCAGCAATATTTTTATGGGTAAATCCTGGACAAAGGAGGATTGAATGAATCCCCTCTTCTTTGACAAACTTTTTAGATACTTCAAGGGCTTGATTTTGATTTTTAACTAAAACCACAAAAAGTTTATATTTAGATGTTTCAATCACGCTCCTGTGTTTCTCTGGCTCTGCATCAGGAGTATGAGAAAGAAAAAGTACTTTAAATATCATATTATTACCTCCTTTTAATTTTTTATTGCTATTTTTTATTATATTAAATTTTTCTCAATTTTTGGATAATTTTTTTAATTTTTCAGCATTTTTCATGTAATTCCAATGCTTTAGCCAATAAATTAGGATCTAATACATCAGCTTCTATTTTATTAAGATTGGTTTTATGTATAGCAAAGTATTCTTTGTGAGCCTTACTTATTTTTAAAGCTTTGTTTAAAAAGTTTTTTTCAAATTCCCTTCCTCTTTTTAGGATTCTTTCTTTGAGCGTTTTGTTTGAAACATCAAGAAAGACTATTTTATCAGGCATAGAGAATATATCTAAAGTTAATTGGATAAGATCATTAACAAGCCCTTTTTCATTTTTATTGGTTAGCACTATGTCTAAATAAAATAAGCTAGATAACCAAAACGTATCTAAAATAACTGATTTTTCTTCGTTCTTCAACTTCAAAGCCTTTAAATAATGACGCACTGCTTGATTATGGAAATAAAGAGTTGTCTGTAAGCCGTTTTCACTTAACCTAATATTTGATTTTATATATTTTGGTAAATCTTTTTCTTCACCTTCAAAAAATGCGGTGATGTCATATTTCTTTTTCCATTCATTAATTAAAAAACTCTTCCCGGACGCTGGAGCCCCAACCACAGCAATAATTTCCCCTTTTTTCTTTATATTTTCCATAAATTTAATTATTCTAAGAAATTACTAACTCATTTAGCATTTCAGGATCTCTATCTTTCCAAATTCCGGACCAAGTAATTTTAAACTTTCTGCTAATTTTTTCTGCATTTTTACTATAAATTGTTATTTCAATTTGATATTTCCCCGGAATTAAACAATCCCATTGTGCATAAAATCGTTCTGGAAGCTCAAAGAAAAATTTATTTTGCCTTTTTTCTTCTTCAGTTATAGATCTATACGCAGAATCTGGTTCATGATCTAGATGATGGATCCGGCCGATATCACAAAAAGGTTCTCTGCCCGGCTGTATTGTAAGATATTTTTCCTTTTGGGTACCGGACCATTTAAGTGAAACTGATGAAAATCCAGTGAGCTCTCTAAGTTCCCCTGCGCTATTTTCTTTCCAAATTTTTTCAAGTACGGCTTCGCATTGCTCGGCTTGAACTTTACCATTATTTATAACTTTAAATCTAAAATAATAGACAGGGAAGTTCACGCCTACTCCCCTCATTTGTGTAATATGGCAGTATGGAGGTATGTGAGAAAACTTAAAAGCTAATTTTGCGGAATAAAATCTATATTTCCATTTTTCAATAACATAGGGTGCTAAAAAGGCCACACTCGCCAAAAGAAGTGTTGTCCCAATTAAAACCCACTCACTAATTTGTATTTCTTGCATATTTTTATTCTTTTTTTGTTAACTAATATAACTCAATTGGTTTTTCATAAATTTTATCTACTATATACTCAATCAATAAATCAAAAAATAAGTCGGATATATTTACTTCTACCCTATTCGCTACTCCTATTTTTTTGGTAATACTCTTTATTTCTCGATTTTCGATTTCTATTGAATATCCATTCCACCCATGTTTTAGATTACTTTCAGTCTCTTCGAACGGAGAAATTGTTTTTAAGAGGTGGTAAGAAAATACACCATAGCCCCTTGTAGTACTTTCTTTATTCTTAATATCATTTTTTATTCTTTTTAAAACAGAAACGAAATCAATTTCCATACCGCCGAAAATTGAAATAAGAAATTTAATGCCGATATTTATAAGTTGGAGGATAACCATATCTCTACCGCCAAATGAGTCCTTTCTGTAATTTGCATTTTTAAAAATTGGTATCTGACATTTCACACCCTTTAATAATTGTCTTAGATTCAATTTTTCTTTCCCATCTAATTCCAGAGATTTTAATAAAATATCTTTTAAGAATATTGTTAAGTAGAATGCTGAATTTTCTAATTCCTTACTTAAATTCTTATCTTCTACTCGAAAGTGTGAAATAATTTTTTCATTGATTGCTTTTGCAATAACTTCTTCGTTTTTAAACGGGAAAATTTCTACAACGAAAAATTTATCAAAATATCCGTTAAAATCAGTTTGCTCTCCATATTTATGATGAAAAATGCTTTTTAGGTTTTGAACATCGGCAACAAGAATGATTTTATCAAAACCAAATTTATTTGGCAGTTCCTTGTTTTGTAAATCGAAATGGGCGGAAAAAATATTCAAAATTCTAAAAATATGTTCTGGGTCAATTCTTTCTAAATCATCTAAAATTAAAATGCTTTGTTTCCTATTTTTCTGTTTTTGAATCTTTTCTCTCAATAATTCGCTTAAATAATCTGTTTCTGTGATATTTTTTCCTTTGATTCTTTTCAAAAAATCTTCAGCAAAACCTTTTTCTCCGGCTTCAATTTTTCGTTTAAATGTCCAAAAATTTTCTACTAATTCTGTAATTTCTTTTAAGGGCCGACCTAGTTTTGGAATATATAAAAGCCCCGTCTTGAATATTTCTGTAAAATTATTTTTACCCCAAATAAAAAATAGTCTTTGCAGGTCAATCAAATTGTTATAATCATTCTTTTGAAAAATATCTTTATTCCTTTTATTAAGTTCAACTAAAATATCATATTTTAAAAATTCGGAAATATCTTCATTTGAATTTATTTGATAATTAACAGGAGAAAAATGAAAAACCTCATACTCTTGATTAACCTTAAAAAATTCTTTTAAAAAATATGTTTTCCCAATTCCAAATTTTCCGGAAAATAAAACCCGACTATTATTTTTTATTTCTAAATGTTCTTTAAATTTAGGGAATAATTCCTCAATTGGAATTTTAAATTCTTCTTCTATTATTTTTTCTCCCATAAATTTTAATTCAAGATTATATGTTTATGCCTTAGCAAATCAAGGTTCTCGCCGAAAGCGAGGTTCTTATTTCTCAACTAATCCTCTATTTCTTCTCTTTTCTACCTATATATATCTTTCTCTTTTTGACGAACTAGCTCTCATTTCCTGCATTTTTTTTAGGCTTTTTGTTCCACAGTTCAGACAAGGATGGTCAGACACCGGGCGACCTTTCGGAATATCCGTTTCTCCTTGAAAATTACAATTAGTGCAGTATACTTTTACCTTATATGTTTCTCCCATATGTTTAAATATCTAATTAATTTAAATAATATTTCTCGGCCTTTAAAAGTTTTCCACAGCTTGACATTTTTTTATGTTCTAAAAATGTTCTATAATATAATTGTAGCAAGTGAAAAAAACGCGTCAACCCCCATGCTTAGAAAAAGACAAAAACAAATTTTTAATTACATAAAAAAATTTATAAAAGAAAAAGATTATGCCCCTTCTTTCGAAGAAATAAGGAGGCATTTTAGGTTAGCTTCAAGGTCTACTGTTCATTATCATATAGAATCCTTAAGAGAAAAAGGAGTTTTGAAAAAAATAGAAAACCAACCGCGCTCAATTGAAATAAATAACAAAAAAAGAGGGTCAGGATTAATAGCTATTCCCCTACTCGGCACTATCGCGGCTGGCGAGCCAATTGAGACGGTTAAAAATATTGAAACCACCGAAGTACCCCTGGCACTATTACCGAACCTTAATAAAGAATACTTTGCCCTAAAGGTGAAAGGCGACAGCATGATTGATGACGGGATACTTGATGGAGATATAATTATTGCAGAAAAATCCGAAACTGCCGAGAACGGTGATTTAGTTATTGCATTAAATGAAGATCATGAAGCAACATTGAAATATTTTTATAAAGAAAAGAATAGAATTCGGCTTGAACCGCGTAATCCAGTTTATGAACCTATTTATTTAAAAAATGTAATTATCCAAGGTAAATTTATAAATCTGATCAGACAAAACGCTAGACAAATGTATATAAAACCCGGCGATCAATCGAACGAAAGAGAAAAGCTTGAGGAGATATATAGTCCAATTCTTAAAGAAAGGTTTGATTACCGACAACAGGTTACATATGTGCCAAATAAAAAAATCCCAGTTTTTAACTGGTTTCCCTATAAAGAAGGATTTTCACGCGATTTAGTGATTAAGATATTAAAAGAATTTAACATAAAACATAAAAGTTGGATTCTTGATCCATTCGGTGGTTGTGGGACAACTGCACTTGCGTGCAAGCACAAAGGATATAATGCGGTTGCTGTTGATATTTTACCAATTGCGGTGTTTGTATCTGAGGTGAAACTGAGAACAAAAAAAGATTATAATTTAAATACACTTAAAAGAGCAATAGAAACTTTATTGAATAGTCGATTTGAAAAACCAAAGACAACATTGCCTAATATTCCCATAATCAATAAAGCCTTCCCGTTAAACACTCAAAAAGAGTTGCTGTTTTATAAAGAATCTATAACCAAAATAAAAGACATAAAGGTACGAGATTTCCTGCTATTCGGGTTGTTATCAATCCTTGTTGATGTTTCCTATACCTCAAAAGATGGACAATATCTTAGAATAGTAGAGAAAAAAATACCCCCTGTGTGTGACGTACTAAAAAGTAAATTGGGAAGAATGTTCAAAGATTTAGAAGAGAATAGAAAAAATGAACAAAGCGCACTTTTCGATAAGCCACTTAAAAATGTAGGGGAAGGAAAAACTGAAATAGTTCTTGGTGATGCAAGAAAACTAAAGCTACCCTCGAATAAATTCAGCGCAGTTATTACTTCTCCGCCCTATTTAAATAGGTATGATTATTCTCGCATTTATGCCCTAGAATTATGTCTAAATTTTGTTAAAGACGCTGAGGACTTAAAGAGAATTAGGCACAGCTTGTTGAGATCACATATTGAAGTTAAGCCATCGCCAAACGATCATGTAAAGATACCTGCATTGGCTGAAATTTTAAATAATCTTGAAAAAAAGGATTTAAATAACCCTCGAATCCCAATTATGATTAAGGGTTATTTTGAAGATATGAAATTAGCCACCGAGGAAATGTATAGAGTATGTAGAAAGAATGCGACAGTGGCATTAGTGATAGGTAATGTACGATTTGAAGGTGAAATTATTCCTGTTGATCTTTTACTAACAGAAATCGCAAAAAGCGTAGGTTTTACTCCACTCGAAGTTCGGGTTACACGCTACAAAGGGAATAGTTCGCAGCAAATGGGTAAATACGGACGCACGCCAGTAAGAGAGAGCATAGTTATTTGGGGAAAAATATAGCCCTATAATCCAATTAACCAGTTAACGAGATCGGTAACTTGTGATTTGTTGTTAAAATTTGCAGCATAAGATAGTTTGTCATTTTGGAGTTGGTCAAAAATTTCTTTTGCCATCGAAGATTCTATTGCGCTACCAATAAAGAATAATTTTGGTTTGTTTTTTGTTTTCGCAAAACAAGTTCTTATTCTACCGAGGGCACTATTTGCGGTTTTCCAATGTTCGTCTGCGCCAGCAGGATCAATGCCTCCTTTTAATTCACCACAAGCGAGATATTTGTCCGGTTCATTAAAAATTTCCTTATCAATCTTTTTACTCCCCGATGTATCAACCAAAATTATATCGATATTTTTACCGATTAGCTTAGGTTTATGATCGAATATTAAAAATCTATTTTTCCAAATAATATGTTGGATTTTTCCGGATTTGTTCTTAATTACTCTTACTTGAATTCCTTTACCTCTTAATACTCTTAATAAAACTGCGGCGATCTTTTTACTGGCCAACGAGCCAACGATGTTTCTTATGCTGCCACCCAAACTATCTCCTTTCGTCAATAAATAACGATATACGATTTCATCTTGAAAGGAGCAATTATCTCGCTCTAAAATTTTATTAAAAACTTTCCTAATTGAACTTTTTATCTCTTTAGGGGACAGATGACTTTGTGCTTTTTGGGAAAAACCTGCTGCTGCCATAAGTTCTTCTTGAAAATCAGATAAAGATAAAACATCTTCAACTTTGTCTACATTTTCTAAAGCTACTCGGAGCTCTTTTGCTCTTTCAATAAATTCATCTGATATTTCGCCTTTTATTATTGCTTGATTTAAAAAACCTTTACGAATATCTTCGTGTTTAGTTACTAAGTCATTTGAAATTTTTATATGTTTTGGTAGCATATTATCAAACAAAATAATTTAAACCTTTTATTATATTTCACCCTAACTCTTTTTTGGGGGAAATTCAACACTTCGACTCACTCTGTTCGCTCAGTGCAAGTTGCTTCGACTCGTTTCACTCGCTCAGTACGGGGCCGGTTTTTTTACCCGTTCTCCCCCGCCCGCTCTACCACCCCCGCCGCAGCGGGCGGGGGGAATAAAAAAGACCCAAAAATTATTTTGGGTCCTTGATTTGGGTCCTTGATGGGTTAATTATCCTTTCTCCATATACCAAGGTCCAGAGGAGAAAGGCAAATCTAATTTTTCGGTAATGTCGGAAAAGTCTTGTTTTATGCTGGGTAATTCTGGGTCCGTCTCTGCTCCTATTATTATGCTAGCAGGAACGCCGCAAAAACACTCACCAGAAACAAGAATAACATATCCTTTTTCTATTAATTTTTTAGTTAACTCTTCCCCTTTCTTCCTCCAACCTTCCTCCACTTTTTCGTCAGTTAATAAGTGAAACTCTTGAAAAATTTTTGCCATTATCTTTCCCTTTCATTTTTAAAAGAACTATTTAATATGATACGATACTGAAAAATATCACGAAAAAATAATCTTGTCAACTCTTTTTTGGGTTATTTTCAAGCCGGGATTTTCTTTTTAGAATCCAAAACAACCCCGCTAAGCGGGGTTGTTTTTAGTTTGCGTTTTCACAATCTAACTTCCGCAGTCTTCGTCTATCTCTCCATCGCAGTCATTATCAAGTCCGTCATCACAAACTTCTTCAACTGGCTCGTTGTCAGGAACAATATCTCCCCAGAGCCAATCTTGACCACAGGTTTGAGTTCCAGTAGAACAAATACCTAATAAGCCTGTCTCAACTGCTTCAACGCTCTCTGGCAAACATTCCCTGGCCTCTAATGCTGCTACTCTTCCTTCTAATTCTGCTATTCTTTCTTCATCCCAATTTGATTCACCAGGTTCGCCTTGAAGTCCTTCTGGGCCTTGAGGACATTCAGAAGAACATTGAGAACTAGAACCTGCATCAATAGCATTCCAAATATCTTGAAATGGCCTACCATTTGGCCTTGTTTTAGCTAAAACAAAATTAACACTAACTAAAAGAGTAATTGCAATAACTAAAATTAGTATCTTTTTCATATTATTTTGTTTTAAATATTTTTTGTTAATAATTTGACCTTTAGATATAATAATTCAGATTAATTAAAGCAAAATACTTTGTCAAGCTCAATTTCAAGAAAAACCCCGCCCCCGCTCAGCGGGGGCGGGGTTAATTTGTTTTAATTCAACTCTTTTTTGGGTTATTTTCAAGCTAAGATAAAAAAGACCCAAGAATTATCTTGGGTCTTTAAGATTTTCACGAAACGCCATTAGGGATTTCCTTGTGGACCATAGGGATCTTTAGGAGGTTTGTAGTAAATTAAGAAAAGTACTATTATTACTATTCCTCCTATAAAAACTATCCATCCTATAACTGGCCCAAGCACTGCTGTTAAAATTAACAAAATAGCTATACCCCAAAATAGTATATTAAACATTTCAAATCTCCTTTCTTTTTAAAGAACTATTTAACCACTACTGGAAAATATCACGGATTTAGAGGTTTGTCAACTCTTTTTTGGGTTATTTTCAACCCAAAAAAATAAAAAAGAGGCCATTGGGCCTCTTTGGCTTAATTTATTCAACTTTTTTCCTTGGTCACTTCTTGCCTGTCCCCTCCTTCCAGGCCTTTAAACCTCTTTCTGCGGGAACGCTCTGCCAACACCATCATAGTTAGTATAAAAACACTCAAAATGGGCATAAGCGTTCTATTAATCAATAATCCTCCTGAAGGTTCTTTTACCATCCATAAAGATAAATTTACAACAATTAAAAATACTGCTGGCGCAATTATTCTTTTCACTTCTATCTCCTTTCTTTCAAAAATTTTCTCTATTATATTATTAAACAACTGTTCTTATTATATACCCATCATTTAAATTTGTCAATCCTTCCCCCCGCCCCGCCCCGCCGCGGCGGGGCGGGGAGAGATGCTCCCCCGGTTAGCGAGGGCATCTCAAGTAGTGCCTTCTAACTTATTTAAAACCCGCTTAAGTATGAAGTTTGAAGCTATGCCTGTAATAAAATATGATAAAACAATTCCAGCAAATAACCCTTTTAATCCAAAGAAATAAGAGCCGAGATAGACCAAAGGAATAAGCAGAATAAATGTTGATGCAGTTGTAATGCCCATAGACTGAACTGGTTTTTTTAAAACATTCAAAGCGGCTGTTGATAGCATAAAAACACCTCGTACTCCGTAACTTATTGGGACTATAAAAAGATATAGGGCGGCTGTTGAAATAACAAGTGGACTGTCGGTAAAAGCTGAAGCAATAGGTTTGGCCAAGAAAAGTAAAAGAATAAAAGTTCCTAAGCCGGAAATAATTGAAAATTGATTAGAGTATTTTATAAACTGACGGACTCTATCAAGCCGTCCTGCTGCCCAATTTTGACCAACAAATGGCCCTATAACCGAAGTAAGAGCCATTATTATTACCATAGCGAAAAAATCAATACGGATACCTACTCCAAAAGCAGCTACAGCTTCCGGTCCATATGCGGCAATTAAGCTAATAATAACACCCATTCCAATAGAAACCATAAGGCTGCTTGCGGCTACAGGAATTCCTATATGAAGAATCTTTTTCCACGAATTAAGATATTCTTTTAAACGCAGCTTTTCAAATGTTATCATTTTATGCTTAAAATAAAGAATCGAAAAAACAATCATGGAAGCAATTGCTCTTGAAAAAACAGTTGCTATGGCAGCTCCTTTTAAACCGAGAGCTGGAAAAGGGCCTATCCCGAATATTAACAATGGATCAAAAATTAAATTAATCGCAATGGAGCCAATCATTATAAGGGCTGGTAATTTAGTATCACCTGTTGCCCGGATAGCGCTGTTTCCAACCATTGGAACTACTATAAAAAGCATTCCCGGATACCAAATCAACATATATTGCCTGATAAGAGATATTAAATCTGAACTCGCGCCAAGAAGCTTAAATAAGGGCGTAATTGTGAAAAAACCAATTGTTACAAAAATAGCTACCACTAACAGTGACAATAATAAGCCATCTGTAGTTAACCGCTTGATTTTGTGTTCATTCCTTCTCCCGATAGCTCTTGAAACCACGGCTGAAGTCCCAACTCCTAACCCTATGGATATACTATGAATCACCATTATAACCGGAAAGGTAAAACTTAAAGCTGCCAGTTCTTTTATTCCTATCTGGCCGACAAAAAAAGTGTCTGCCAGATTAAAAGCAACCACGCCAAGCATTCCCATAACCATAGGCGCGGTCATTCTAACTAGTATTTTTGCCACTGACCCCTCAACAAGACGAGCTTTTCTTTTATTGTTCACGTTTTATATTTTAACACTGTTTAGTAAATAAAAAAGGGCCCGAGAATTATCTCAGGCCTTATGAAGTTTTCCGTGAATCTCGCATTTTTCCCATTTGGTTCTCAAATTATTACCGCATTTTTGACAAACAGAATATTTGTATCTATCATAGAGAAAAATAATTATTCCTAAAACTACATAAATTCCGCAAATAATCTTTATCCAAAGCAAAGATTTCATTTCTTTCTCCTTTCGGAAATTTCCCATATTTTTTCTAATCTAACGAACTACTCACATCATACACCCATCATTTAGATTTATCAAATGAAAAAAGAAAAAGCTACCTGTTTGTTCAGATAGCTTTTTATTAGGCATTGATGTGAGTCATTTTGTATGGCTGATAGCTTTCAAAGATAGTATCTGCATTGACCAGTTTGGCGCCTCTTTCCTTTAGCACTCGCAGAGTTGATTCTTCTACGGTACTGTAGGAGCCAACTGCATCAATAACAACTGTTACTTTCTTGTGCCGGACCAGAAGCCCCAGCGCGGTCGCTCTGACAGCCCCTTCGGTTAATGCGCCAACTAAAATGAACTCATGGGCAGAGCATTCACTAAGCATCCTGTCGGCTCGCGGCTCCATGAACGGGTCGAAATGCCGCTTGCAGAATATAGCCTGTTTAAATTCTTCAAATATCAACGGGAATAGATCAGTGCAGTCAGTCGCATCAAAGCTGATGTACCTTTTCAAAAATGTATATCGTATCTTTTTGTATCCCTCTAAACCATCAACTAAAAACCTGCGGTACATGCTCAAATCCTGGACAGTTGAAATAATAGGGACACTATGCATATGTGCCCAGTGTATGACCTTGAGGATATTTGCCAGGACCATGCGCTGTCTTTGAACGCAGAATCTGCTGCCGGCCAGGAAAAAATGTTTTTGCACATCAACATCTACAAGTACGTATTTGTACTTCACGCATTCAGGTTGTCTTATAAAATATCGAGGCATCTCTATCTCCTTTCATTTTTAAAAGAACTAATTATTTAGTACGATTATTCAAAAATAGCACAAAATTATGTGCTTGTCAATGGAAAAAGCCGACGAGAGAAACAGATTCCCATCGGGCTTTGGAGCGGAAACAGCCCCGCTTAGCGGGGCTGTTTTAGATCTAAGTTTTTATGAATTAATTAGTATATCTCGTAAGTTATTACAACTGAAACAGAGATTTTGTTTTCTCCGGTCTGAATATCAGGAACCTCACCGCCCCCTATTCCTTCTTTCATAGAAAATTGGGTGTCATAGCGAGGAACATAGAAGTTTTCATTAAAACTGACGATCTTTCCTAATTTAACGCCGAGCTGGAGAGTTAATTCTTCTGCTTTTACCTTAGCTTGCGCAATTGCTTGCTCTCTTGCTTGTTTCTTTAATGCATCTTGATCATCAATAGTTAAGTACAAGTCATCTACTCTATTAGCGCCGCTATCTGCAGCTCTTTCAATAATTATTCCAATCTTTCCCAAATCCCTAATCTTTGCTTGAAGCTCTTGAACAACTTCATATTCAACAAGAGTTCTTTTGCCATAAGTTCCTTCTGAGTATTCATAACGAGGATAAATATTAAAAGAAGTTGTTTTTAAATCTTTATCCTCAATCCCCTGCTCTTTTACCGCATTAATCACATTATTCATTGTTGCGCTGTTTTCATTCATTGCGTCAGTAACTGATTTTGCCTCATTAACAACCGCAAAAGTTACAACAGCTAAATCAGGACTGGCATAAACTTCTCCTATTTCTGAAATTACAATAGAATTCCTCATTCTAACATTCTGGCTAATATATTTTCCTTCTTTTATCTTATTCACAACATCAACTGATGTTGAAAGAATAAGAACAACAACAAAGATAGTTAATACGCTTAATAGAGCGCAGAATATCTTCTTTTTGCCTTCCATGTGATGGCGGAAGTTTTCTTTTTTCATATTTTTTTTATTATTAATTTTTTAAAAAAATCGACCTCTATCTTTCATCCTAACTCTTTTTTGGGTTATTTTCAATGCTTCGACTCATTTTCATTCGCTCAGCACAAGGCCGGGCCTCGCCCAGATATTCCCAGCTCGCCCAAACAAAAAAGCCTGACAGGTTATAAAATCCTATCAGGCTTTAAAAAAAATTGGTGTTTATGAACTAATTCTAAGGAGATATTTTTTGAGCAGTATCTCTAAGCCACGCACAGAGGCCGTTTTCATTCAAGGCGTCTTTTTCCTCCAACATCTTGGCTAAACTAAATAGCTTATCTACTGTTTCTACCAGCACGTCCTCGGGAATTATCATCTCTTCAAGGACGCTAAACAAGCTTGACAGGTGTTCAATGCGACGCATATTCATATTAGCTTCTGATAAATTATACTTATTACTATCAAAACTTTCTCTGGAAAACCCCTCTACTAAGGCACCTATCTTGTCCATTATGACTTCGTGAGCAGGCTTCTTTTCTTTCGCCATTTCTTTCTCCTTTTTATAAAGAATTAACCATATTTTCTCCAATTTAACGAACTACCTACATTGTGCACTTATTGTTTGGATTTGTCAAATGAAAAAGGGCCGAGTTATTTTCGGTCCTTTATCTATTATTGTTTTCTGCTTTAAGGCGATCTTTAAAGAGCTGTAGAAATAAATGCGGGAAAAAAGAGCTATCCGGCAGGATAATTAGTGAAACACAAACTTCATTGCTGAGGGATGAAAAAAATGAAGATGTGTATTTTTGGACACTCTTTTCTCCCGCTGGGGGCGAGGAAAGAGAAGTCCGGTGAGGACATCCTTTTTCCTCTGAGGAGGACAGATCAATTTTATCTTATCATAATTAAAAGTCCTGTCAATAAACTCAATACCAAAATTATCTGTTTTGGGTAAATTTTACAAAAAAAGAGGCGATTTTTTAAATCGCCTCTGACTCTAATAACTTTTGAGTCCTTTGGAACATCTGGCTTCTGTCAAAATCGCATTTTTTCCCTGATTTAAGGATTCTTAGAGACCTCATAATCTCTCTAAGCACGACTCGTCCATCTACTACCAGCAAGTGGGAAAAAGTAATTGGAAAGAATTTTGGCCCATTCCCATAATACCCGGCGAACGCCCCATAGCTGCCAGCAAAAGAAAGCTCGGTTAAGAACCTGAGCAAGCTATTCCTATTTCTTTCTTGTCCACCATTCAGAAAAGCTTCAGCTTTTTTTAATCTTGCAGTGGCTTGTTCTTTAAGGAATTCAATTGCTTCTTGCGATGGCCTCGTCATAATCCCGCTTCTCAAGCAGCCGGATGTTATCTTATCACCTAATAACAAGATGCCGGTCATAACTGGTTCTGTAAACATTGGGTCCCACAATTCCAATCTCCTCATGAATTCGTCTTTACCAATCGTCAAAATATTCAAATCTCTTGACGACTTATAAAGAAGAGTTCTAGGCTCTTGCTTCTCCTTTAATACTGCCAATAGATTAGTGTCGCTTTCTTTCAGCCTGCTGCCATACCATAACAGAAGCTTTATGGTTTCTTCGCTGATTTGTTCGGTTACCTGTTCAATAATCTCTTCAGGTTCCATCTCAATTTGTTTGCATACGCTGTTAATGCTATCATTCTCAATTCTTTTAACCACTCTTTTATCTCCTACTATAATTAATAAAATGGAAAGGAAATTTTTAATTTCCTCCTGGTTTTTACCCAACCAGATACCTTTTTCTTACGCTCAAAAGCTTGATTTTTAAAGAACTTTCCCTGTTTGATACTTCATCTTAATATAAGAAAGCAAACTTGTCAACCCTCAAATCGCCAACGCCTTATTAAAAGCCCATGGCTATTTATGCTATGGGCTTTTTTTAGGATTCGTAATTTTCTCTGGAAGATCTTGATGCGCATCATAAGCTTTGTTGCAAAAGGGACATTTTGGGGTCGAATTACTCCAGCACCCTCCTTCTGCTTTAATTGTTTTAGTATGACCACAGCTTCCACAGACAAAAATATATTCATAAACATAATCTAAAATACTGGTACCAGAACGATGGCAGTAACACTTCCCAGATTTGCTACATTCAGAACAAATTACTACATTCCACATTTATACATCTCCTAACTGAATTTTAATTTTTGTTAAAGAACTATTCAAGAAACAAAAAAAACCTCTCGTCTCTAATCCGTAATAAATTACGGAGCAGGGACGAGAAGTTTTCCCGCGGTGCCACCCTGATTCCCCCGCTAAGCGGGGGCGCTTTCACCGACTCTCCGCGTCAGACGCGGTTTATCGATTATCCTTTGGTTACGGAGGAAGCCGGGCTTCCACCTGCTCCGCCTTGGCGGGGCTAGCAGAAACCATCTCCTCGGGCCCATCTACCCGATTCATAGATTTTAGTAATTGTTAAAGTATTTTAATATTAGCAAGCCAAGAAAGCTTGTCAACCCTCGGTTCCATATTTAATTTTATCCTTTAGAAGAAAATCTTTTTATTAAAGAAAATAAGATAAATAATCCAAAAATTAATAAAGCCCAGAAATACCATTTTTTAAGAAGCTCCTTCAGCGAGAAAGCAGCGGCAGCGGCAGCCATTTGTTCTTGAGGTTTTCCAAAAGCAACTTTTATTGAATTAGAATCAGAAATAGCTAAGCTTTCTATATTTATCATTCCAATAACATCTCTTTCTTCCACATTAATCTCAGAAGACACTTCTCCCTTAAAAATAATTGTTTCTATTGTGTCTGAAGACAAATAGCCTATATTAAAACCTTCGCTTATATTTTCCTCGGAAGGATTTTCTCCGATTTTTAGATTACCTCTATAAATTATTTCCTTGGGAAATTCTACTTTTACTATAGCATCATTAAGACTCTCTGAACTGCTATTGGCAACAATCAAAAGGAAATCAATTTTTTCTCCTGGAAATGCCTTAATTTCTTTCTTCCATTCTGTTAAAACTCCTTCCTTTCTTCCTAAAAGCGAGACTATAAGAACATTACTATCATCATACTCTAAATAGAGTTTTGGTTCTAACTTTGGCTCTGGAGTATAAGTAACACAACTTGAATTGTATTGACATTGAGAATTGCCAGTCCGGCAAACTTCAGTGGTTCCGCAGATGTCAGCAGTTCTCCAACTGGTCCAGTTCCACCAGCTATTCCAGCTCTTAGTGCATCCTGCGCTGCTGCCAGAACAATACTTAAACCTGCTTTTTGTTCTCTTCCCAACATCTGCTCCACAACCCAAACCCCAGGGACAACTATATTGGGTTTGAATTTCAGAATCACAAACAAAGGTTGACGGCCTATAATCACAGCCGTCGCAACAAGCGCCTTCAGAACATTCACAAGAACTTTTTGCGCAGCTTGAATCGTATTCACAACGATAAGCGCAGTCACCCCCTGAACAATAACGGTAAGGCCTTTCATCGCTGTCACACCTTCCATATCCGCATGAAGTGATACCCGAACATTTTTTTATTGAAGACCATTCTAAGCCCGGATCGGAATCATAATTTCCGCAAATTTGCCGGCGAGCGCTGTCATAACAGCGAGTTTGACCGCTATAAGAGCATTTATCTGAAGCCTCCTCGCGGCATTCCCAAAAAGAACATACAGAAATAGAACCATAAGGATGTTCCATGGTGGGGTGAACCAGCTCTCCGTCCTCACATTCACATTCTATATAATCAAAAACAGCGTCAACAATTGAAAACAAGCCAAAAAGAAAAACCAGAACTAATCCGATAAAAAGACATGTTTTCAAAAAATATGAATTATTTTTGTTTTCTTGCATACCCCGTAGAAGAATTACAAACCAGTCGCTCCGCTCCTTGTAATTCTTTTGGAATTAAGCGACAAATTATTTTTTTTTTGCTGCCCCGCAGCAGTCGAAATTTCTCTACGGGGCATAATAATATACTTTAATCACTCAAGAAAATTTGTCAAGGAACAAAAACCCTGCCTTAACGGGGCTTTTAGTTAAAAACTTTCTGAGAGGAATAATTTCAAATTTTATTTACACCTGGGCTCCGCAGTTGGGACAGAATCTATCAGCAGGTCCAGCCGGCGTTCCGCATTGAGAACAAAATTTCCCGCCTCCTGCCGGTCCGGGCGGAGGGGCTTGTGGTTGAGGTGGCAACGGCGCAGATGCCGGCGCAATTGGCGCCAAAACAGCCGAACCCTTGGAAAAAGCTAAAACTCCCATTATTATCAAATTTATTGGTGAAATCAACATTAATATTCCCCACCAGCCTGGTTTGCCGCATCTCTCGGAAATAGCAGCCCATAAAATAACAATAGCGATAATATTTATAACAGGGAGCAAAAGTAAAAGTATCCAAGCGCCGGATTTACCAGCAACCTTGCACATCAAATACAGATTCAAAATTGGAAGCCAAGCCATCCAACCGTTAGGAGTTCCGGTTTTTTTAGCTATCAGCATTAAACAAATCGCGCTATAAACATAGAAAGCAAGTCCAAAAAAAGTGTACAGAAGCCCTAAAACAATAGCAAGTCCGTTCATAAATTTTTAGAATTAATTAACCTAAAAACCGACCTTTCCGATATTTTAATTTTATTTCCAACTATCCTATTTCTTCTTTAAGACCACAACAATTACCACTACAATCGCTATTACAATCAATAAAGCTACTGCCAAGCCAATAACGATATAAAGAATGATCCTACCCCAATCAGTTTCTTCCTTTTCTCTTTTTTCCGCCTCCTCTACTATTTCTTTAGCAGCTGCCATAATCCTTTCTGGCACATCCTCTGCATCTGCTGCAGAAAAAAATGAACCATCTGTCTCATCAGCAAGCTCTTCAAACTTTTCAGCGGCATCTGAATTGTCTCCAATCACAACCGAATAAATATTTGCAGGATCAACTTCATAAGCAGCTTCAGCAACGTCTTCCAATGTGTATTTATAATCAGCTGGCGGACTTCCGATGTCTCCTTTTTCGTGAGGAGGAGCATCTCCCATAAGAATTATTGCTTTGGAAACGTCGTCTCTCCAGTCACCAATAGCTTCTGTATTAATAGCTCGAAGCAAGGCCTCATAAACTGCTTCAGGTGTATCTCCTCCTCCAGTGGTTGTTAAAGAATTAATATTTGCCAGAATTTCCTCTTTATCTCTGGAAAAAGGATAATCTTCAAAAGTCACTGGGTCAGGAAGATCTCTATAGCCGACAATAGCTATCCTATAACCGGAAACTTCTGATACCTCATCAACAATAGCTGATGCCTGTTCCTGAACTTCTTCAATGTCATCCCACATGCTGCCAGTAAGATCAATCACAAATATAAGGTCTAACTTTGCCAAAGCTTCTCCAGTAAAGAAAAACATTCCGCCAATAACTAAAGATAGCAAAATAATTTTACTGTATGATTTCATATTTTATACTGAGATTATTTTTATTTACGACCTTTGCCCTCACACCATTATATTGGTAGTGATGGGTTTATTCGTATTCAAATTCTTCAACTCCAAGATTTTTCAGCAAATCAATCGTTCTTCCTCTGCAGGCATCAAACATATTATCTGCGATATACTCTCTGGTATCTTCCAACCCCTGAGTATAAATTCTCTTAGGGATTAAGCATTCCATAGAAAAACTCTCTAATATCTTATCAAGCATAAAAGAGGGAAGTATTTCTAATTGAGAGGGAATGTCTTTTATTTTGGTTACTTCAGCAAAAACCACGCAGGAGCCATCGCTTTTTCCTAATATCTTGAAATCTACTTCGGCAAAATCCCCTATTTCTGTTTCGCCCTTAGCGCGAACGCACTTCTTCAGGTTTTCATCCAGGCAAGCAATAGAATCATCGCATTTAACTACTTTCTGGCTCTTTGATGCTTTGTCAATATCAAAATATCCCCCTACTTCACTTTCCCTCATAAAAAGGAAATAATAACCAACGCCAATTAAGGCAGCTATGATTAAGAATACTATTATTGCTATTATTAAACAGCCTATGCCGCAGCCCATTCCGCAACCCATGCCGCCCTTTTTTGGCTGAGGCGGAGCTGCTTGATACACGGGGCGCGCCGGAGGCGCAGGTGTGGATTGCGTAGAAGGCGTAGATTTTTTCGCCGTACTTTTTGGCTTGGGCTTCTGTTTATTAGCGGGCTTGGCAGATTTAGAAGTTTGGGCTTTTGGCGTTGCGCCGCAAGAAGCGCAGAATTTAGCTCCCGGCTTTAATTTTTTCCCACATTTTGGACAAAATTTAGGCATAATTTTTCTACTTTGTTATCTCAAAAGAACCAATCATTATCTCAACTTGTTCCAAATACTTATTATACTTCACCTCATTCTCAGCGCCGTATATTATCTGATACCAGGTACCGCCTCCATCTACAAAATAATGCAAATACTTAGTTTCTTCTTCATAATATGTCTCTTTATAGATCAACTTATAACCCGGGTATCCGCCAATTATCTCTTCTGAATAATTAACCAGCTCCCCATATTCACTTTTTTGTATCTCATTTATTATTTCTGCCATTAACTCATCGAAATCCTGATAAGGATCTGCCACAGAAGCAACCACAGCAACACCCTCTAAGAAATGATCTTCCGGGCTTTCCGCCGAAGCTGTAAAAACTACTGCTACTCCTTCAGGCTCATCAGATATTATCTCCTTTCCCCAATCTTTCGGGTAATAAATCTTAAAATCCCACTTCTCGTTTTCATAGAGAGTGTAATCTTTTAATTTTTCTTCCTCATCCTCGTCATCTTTTTTTCGCCTTCGCTCTTCCTCTTCACACATAGCTCCAGTCAAAACCAAAGCTATTAAAAGTAAAAAAGGAATAGCTAATTTTAATTTTTTCATAATAATTTATTTTTAAATTTAATTATAATCAACCTTTAATATTTGGATTTAACAATTTTATCTTTTCGGCTAAAGATTTTGAATCTTCAAGATAAAATGTTTCTTTAGTCCAACGTTCTTTCCTAAAGAAAATTCCTCTTTTACTAATTAAACCTTTAATAGTAATTATTTTAAATTTCCTGCTAAATAATCCTTTTACTGCCTTAACTTCCCTTATCGCAGAAATAGGCATTACTATAATAGTTTTTTCTATTAATTCCTTTGACAACTTAGAGAGCCAAACTGCTTTTATTATAAAAAAGATATTCTGCCCAGTGAGAAGAAGCAATCCTCTAAGCATTGATTCATCTTCTCTCCGCCGGCTCCATCTTGCTTCCCGCCAGTCAATTAGGTCTGATTCTCTAAACCCCAAAGTCCCAAAAATCTCATCCAAGTTAAGTTCACATTTTATTTTTTTAAAAGCCTCTTTTAAATTTTCCAAGCCCGGCTTAGTTGATGGCGCAGCCGGTGTAGGTTGAACCGATGATTCTGTTCCACAAAAAGGGCAGAATCTATCCCCGGACTCTATTCTATTTCCACAATTTGAGCAAAAATTAGCCATTAACCAAAAACAAACTTACAATGATTAAAGTTTTTTTGCGCATATCTTTACTTTTTTAACTAATTTTAACTAAAATGATCTTGGAAGGGTCTTGCAAATGTCCTTTATATCATCCATACACTCGTTAAAGTCATCATACTCCCCGGTTATTTGATGCATGGTGCAATAAGAACTGTAAATAGTCGCGCATCCTTGGCGAGTAAGGAAGTTTTCTATAATTGACCTATAATTTTCAACCACTTCATCGCAGACATCTTCATCGTCCTCCTCGTCCATACATTCATCATACAGATCTTCTTCTTGATCAATCATATCGTCAATACAGTCGTCTAAGTCGTCTTCTCCTTCCAACATGGCAAACTCTTGGTCAAGAACATCCTCCAGCTCTTCTGAAAAATCTATAGCAGTTTTACAAACTTTTTTATAAAAGCTTTCCGGACTTTTCTGAAAGCATCCCGCACCAATCAAAACTAAAGCTAATATCAATAAAGCCGGAATAACAAAAATTAATTTTTTCATAAATTTAAATTATTAACTTGTGCTTAAGTTTTTCGACCTTTTTAAAAATATTAACTTTTTTATTATTATACCTAAAATTATAGCCAAAGATAACCACTGGGCTGTGGATAAGTAAAAATAGCGCGGATCAGACAATAAGGTGCCTGTAGCGCGAGTGAAATCCAAAAAAAAGCGGGAAATAGAATATAAGAACAAAAAAGCGAAAAATAACTGGCCCGGTTCTTTTAATCTCGGTTTCAGAAATCTTAGAACAAAAAACAAAATTAAGGCGCTAATTATTAAATATTCAGCTACTGGATGGCGAATTATTCCATTTGGCCAAATTATCCCCCATGGCAAAGAAGTTTCAGCTCCCTGATGGTCATTAATCAAAGAACAGCCGATTCTCCCAATAGCAATAGATATTGGAAGAACTAAAACTATTAAATCGGCGATTTGAAAAAATAATCTTCGGCTAACTTTGGTAAATTTAGCATAAATAATACCAGCAATCAGTACCCCAAAAATGCCCCCATGGAGGGTTAATCCTCCCTCCCAAATTTTTAAAATTTCCAGTGGTCGGGAAAAAAAATATTTTGGGAACTGAAGAATATAGCCTAATCTGCTTCCAATAATTGCTCCTAAAATTATCCATGTAAATGAATTGTTAATTATATCGGGGTCAATTTTTTGTTTCTTTGCTTTTTTTAAAATCCAAAAAAAAGCAATTAAAAAAGCTAAAGCTAAAAACATTCCCCAGGTATAAAGAGTGATTGAACCTATTTGGATTTTATCAAAGCTAAAATAAGGCATAAAATTCCGGAGATTATCATTACATCGGCGATGTTGAAAATGGAAATAGGAAGAATGAAAATTCTTATCCAATCAATTACATAGCCAAAATAAATTCTGTCAAAAAAATTACTTAATCCCCCTAATATAATCAAAGAAAAACCGGCTATCAAAAGAATATCTTTTTTCTGCAAACTTTTAAAAAACAAAAAAAGAAGCAGTAATAAAACTACCCCTATTAAAATATAGATAATTTTTTGATTAAGCGAAGCAAAAAATAGTTTCTGGTTTCTAAAAAGTTTCAATTCAATCAAACTGCTCTGATACAAATCAGGGAACTTTAAAATAAACCATTTAGTCAGCCGGTCCAAAATTACTAAACCCAAATCAAAAAATATTAAAAACCTAATTTTCCTTGTAAATCCTATCCCTTTTCCCATTTTTATATTTTATCATACATTACAAAAAAACTCTTACAATCAGCAGCATTGGTTGTAGGGGCTTGATCTGTTAAAGATAACAGCTACAGACTCATAAGTCGAGGTATCCCGCCCCAGAGGACAGCTCGCCTCTTCAGAGGTGGCTTAAACGTCTAAAGGTCGCTTTATTTTTTTAGTTTGTATACCGAGCTAAGCTCGGTACATCAAATTCGTTATGATTTTCAAGAAATCTGAAGAAGGCCCAAAAGAGGACTTTCCTCCCCGAAAAATGTTTCAGGGAGACTGGAAATGTTCTGATTGCGAAAAGGAAATAACTGAGCTTCCATTTGAACCATCTGGAGACAGACCACTTTACTGTAGAGATTGCTGGTCAAAAAGAAGAACTCAGAGATTCCAACGTTAATCCAGTTTAAAAACCCCCGCGTCAAACGCGGGGGTTTTTTCTTTAGCAGCAAAAGGATTATCTTTTTAATTATTCAGAACAGGTGGGTCAAAAAAGCACGGTTTGCAAACTTTGGTGTGAGGGCTTGACTTATCAAAAATAGGGAGTATAATGAACTTAGGCTATAGGTCGAAGTATCTTAAAGTAAGTCTTGAATAATTTAAAAAATTAACGAGGACCCAAATAAGAACCTGCTCGCTAACGCTTGCAGAACCTTGATTCGTTATTGTATAAAAAACATACAATCTTGAATTAAGTAGGGCGACTTAAGGGTCATCCTTCAACAGGCTCAGGATGATGCTGAGTTTATTGAAGTATCATAAAGGTCGCTTTTTTCATTTAATATAACTTTACAAATTTCATGGCTTTCAAAAAATTTGACGACGATTCGAAAAGAGATTTCCCTCGACAGATGTATCAAGGAAATTGGAAATGTTCCGAATGTGGAGCTGAAATAACCGAGCTTCCATTTGAACCATCTGGAGACAGACCACTCTACTGCAGAGATTGTCACGCTAAAAGAAGAAATCAAAGATTCGAACGTTAATCTAAAATAGAAAACCCCGCAAAATTCTTGCGGGGTTTTCGTTTTATTCTTTAACTGGTTAATTAACTTATCTTTCCTTTTTCCTCATCCGTCAAAGAAGTAAGCCATAAAACAAACGGCCTCCGAAGCTTGTCTACAGACCAATTATTATCTTTAAAAAGTGATGCTTTCTCTATTCTAAAATGAGAAAGTAAAGATGTCGTGGCTTGTAGGTTTGCGGGGGATAATCTATTGTGCTCTGTTAAAAATTGTTGTTTTTTAGTCACTTTTGTATAGTACACTAATTCGTTTAAAAAAGCAAGTTTGCTCCGGCCTGCCCTGAAGAATTAGAGGGGCTCGCCCTGAGTCTATCGAAGGGTTAAAATCTATCTAGTTTATCAAGAAAGTTTTTTATAATCTTCTCGCTTGGGAAAAAGATGAGGCTTGGTAAATTATTTAGTTCAAACCATCTCCATTCAGTAATCTCATCGGGCTCCATAACTTTAACTTCTCCTTCAATGTCTCTACAAAGAAAGCCTATAGTAACGAAATGGGCGTCTTCCACCATATCATTTGTTACGCTTATAATCTCTAATTTTTCCTTATCTATTTTAGCTCCAGTTTCTTCAAGAACTTCTCTAAAAGCAGCTTCTTTCAATTCTTCTTTAAAATGCAATTTTCCGCCAGGCATTGTCCAGCTACCTTCTCCGTGAAGTTCGCTATCGGCTTTTTTGGGATCGCCGTGTCTTTTACCGAGTAAAACCTTGTTATCCTTTAAAATCATTATTCCAACCCCAACGCCTGGTTTTTTGTTAACATTATCCATATATCTTATCCTACCAAAAAATCGCCTTCTTGGCGATTTTCTCATTTTACTATGTGGCTCGGTCTCTCGAACGGCGCGCTAGCCTGCTCCCCGGGTGGGACGATTTTCGAACTCTCGAACCGAGCACTAGCCTGCTCCCCCTACAGGACGTGTTCAGAACCATTGATTGGAGAGAAATTAAGGAAAGATTGGTAGGATTGGAGCCTATTTTAGCAGGAATTTAAACTTCTTCAGATTTTGATTCTTCAGGGAAAAGCAACCTAAAAGGATATCCTATATAATCTCTGGTTGTCTTTCCGCAATTAAGGTTTTTAAGAAAATCTACCATCTCATCAGTAGTCTTTTTAGGGTCTACTTCTTTTTTATTTAACAAATGTTAAAGCTTTTCCTAATTGAGTTCCTCTTCCAGTTCTTCCAATCCTATGAATATAATCATTGTATGATTCAGGAAGTTCATAGTTAATAACATGAGTAATATCATTAACATGTAACCCACGTGCAGCCACATCAGTTGCAACTAAAACTTGCACACGACTATTTTTGAAACTTATTAGGGCATGTTTTCTCTGTCCTTGTGTTCTGCCTCCATGAATAGATTCTACTTTTAGCCCACGTTTTGTTAATGTTTTTGACAAATTCTCTACTCCTCTTTTTGTACGTCCAAACACTAAAACTTTTTTAAAATCATCATTAAGCAATAAATCATGTAATACATCTACCTTATTTGAATTACGAACTCGTACAATGTCCTGCTCAATATTTGTTGGGATTTCTGTTTTTTTGACAGAAACTATGCTTGGATTATTTAAGAAATCATTAGCAAGAGCTTCTATCTTTTTTGACATAGTTGCAGAAAAACAAAGAGCTTGTCGCTTTTCTGGCATATAGGTCATTAAAAGTTGAATGGGTTTAATAAATCCCATATCAAGCATTCTATCTGCTTCATCAAGTACTACTGTATGCACTTTATTTAATTTAAGTTTCTTTCTATCTACCAAATCAATAAGACGTCCTGGAGTTCCAATAATAAAATGATTATTATTTCTTAATTGTTTAATTTGTAGCCATATTCTTTCTCCACCTATACACGTAATAGATTGAATCTGCATTTGTCTTATAATGCTCTTAAGTTCTTGTTCTATTTGTAATGCAAGCTCTCTAGTAGGGGTTACGATAAGAATCTGTTCATTTTGATTTTTTAATACTTTTTCAACAAGTGGAATAAGGAAAGCTGCTGTTTTCCCAGTTCCAGTATTAGCAAGACCAACTACATCTTTTCCTTGAAGGATAAGAGGAATAATCTTATCTTGAATAGGGGTTAATTGGATATACCCTATTTGTTCAACAGATTGTAATAGTGCAGAATTTAATTTAAAATCTTTTAATGAATATTCTGGAACAAATGTCTTTTCTGGAGTTCGTGAAACTGATGCTTTATTAATAAAGGAAGATATATCAAGTTTTGGCATTCTTACCCCACCATTTTTAGATGAAAATCGCGTAGGTCTGTTATTAAACCTACCTCCTTTCTTTGAGCTATTAAATCCTCTGTTTCGATTAAACTTTCTAAACGATCTATTTCTTGGTGATTTTTTATTATACATATTATTTATTTCCTCGTTTAGCTTTTGTACGACTTGCTTCTGTAAGATAATGTTTTCTTAATCTCACACTTTTAGGAGTTATTTCTAAATACTCATCTTTATCCATTATTTCTAATCCTGTTTCAACAGTAATTATCTGAGGTTTTGTAAGATTAATTGCTTCATCAGAAGAAGAAGATCTCATATTAGTAAGATGCTTTCCTTTAATTGGGTTTACTGTCATTTGATTCCCTTTTGTTGTATTTCCAATTACCATTCCTTCATATACTTTAGTGTTTTCTTTAATGTATAATGTGCCTCTTACTTGTAGATTACCAAGCGAAAAAGCTAATACCTTGCCAGTTACTCCTGAAATCATTGATCCAACCTTCCTATGAGCAATTTCTCCAGCGTATGGACGATATTCAATAACTCGACTAGCTAGAATACCTTTTCCTTTTATATCTATGATAAATTGACTTCTATATCCGAATAAACCACGACTTGGACCTTCAAATTGCATTAAAAAACGACCTTCTTGCAGATCCATATGTAGTAATTTTGCTCCACGAGAGCTTAATTTTTCAATAACTGTTCCCTGAAAACCTTCTGGCACGTCTGCTATGATTTCTTCAAATGGCTCATGTTTCTTTCCATCAACTTCTTTAGTGACAAACTGAGGTTGAGAAACCTGAAATTCATACCCCTCTCTACGCATATTTTCAATAAGAATAGCAATATGCAATTCCCCTCTTCCACGTACAATAAATCTCTCAGATGATTGTGTATCAAATTCTATTTTTAGCCCTACATTCATTTCAAGTTCTTTTTCTAAGCGTTCTCTAATTTGTCTACTTGTTACAAACTTCCCTTCCTGTCCAGAAAATGGAGAATTATTGGCTAGAAAGGTAAGTTCAATTGTAGGTTCATCTACTGAAATATTCTCAAGTAATTTTTGATCTTCAAATTTTACTAATGTATCTCCAATATATACATCTGGAAGTCCAGCAATTATGGCAATATCTCCAGCTCCAACAGATTGTGTATCTTTTCTAGTAATTCCTTCGAATACAAATAGTTTTGTTACTTTATGATTTTTAGTTTCTCCAGAATGCTTTTTAACATATATAGTATCTCCGACATTAACACTACCACTATGTACGCGAACAATAGCAAGACGTCCTAAAAAATTATCATATGCTAGATTAAAAGGCTGAGCGCAAAACGATTTACCACTATCTTTTGAAGATACTGGCACATATTCTAAAATTACATCTAACATTGGATTAATATCTTTTGCTTCGTCACTAATGTTACGCTTTGCAATTCCATCTCTGGCGATAGTGTATACTGTTGGAAAATCAATTTGTTCATCAGTGGCTTCAAGTTCCATAAATAATTCCATTACATCATCATGCACTTGATCAGGATTAGCTGCTGGTTTATCAATTTTATTAATTACTAATATAGGTCTCAATCCAAGCTCCAAAGACTTTTTCAAGACAAAACGAGTTTGGGGCATTGGACCATCTTGTGCATCTACTACTAATAGAACTGAATCAACAGAACACAATACTCTTTCTACTTCAGAACCAAAGTCTGCATGACCTGGTGTATCTACAATGTTAATCTTGGTATCCTTATACAATACTGCAGCGTTTTTTGAGTAAATCGTAATACCACGCTCCTTTTCGAGTATGTTTGAATCCATACTTACTTCTTTATCTACAGCTCCTGTTTGCCGTAAGATAGCATCTGTAAGTGCAGTTTTTCCATGATCAACATGGGCTATAATAGCTATGTTTCTAATTTCCATATTTATTCAAATAAAAAAAATCCCCTCGATAAATATAAGGAGATTTCAGCGACTTCACAAGCTAGTAAAGCCATAAAGAGTTCATATCTTTTTTTCTCCTCGATAAATCACATAAGTGATTTTTTAAATCTAATAATCCTAATTTATCATATTTACTCTATCCTGTCAAGGATAATTGTTAATTTGTAAAGCGTTGTTTACACTTTCTACATTCTCTAAACTTATTAAATTAGCTCCGGGAACTGGACTATGTTAGAACCTGTTTAGTTAAAAATTCTTAACGATATCTATTAACTCTCTAAAATTATTATAAAACCCACTCAACTCATCTTTACAAATATCTAAAGATAGTATTTTATATTTTTCTTCCATTTTCTTCTCAACCTGATTTAAACAATCGGTAAAATCAGAATACCTTGTTCCTAAAAGTGCCCAATAAGCAAAAAATCCTTTAGGATGTAAAAAACGATAGCAATCAGCATTAGCACATATTTCCGCTTCAATGCATTTGAATGGAACATTTCTATGATGAGCTTCTACACAGTTTATTATTTTATCTTTGAACTCTTCATCTAAATCAAATTCTTTTAAAAAATGTTTTGTTGCTTCAACGCTCATTTGAACATGCTCAGAAAGCTTATTTTTTCTTAACGCCTGTCCTAGCTTTAAATCCATTAAAAAGACACCAACCTGCACTATTTTTTTATCAGCTTTAAGTTTGTCGGCAAGCTCTATTGCTTTCTTTTCTGAAATCTCAAAATGGATTGGTATTGGTGTACCAAATTTTTTAATTTCTGATAAAGCGTATTTTTTAGATTCTTCTATAACGTCCATATTTTTATTCTAACATAAAAACCGCCTTCTTGGCGATTTTTTATGCGTCTCGGTCTCTCGAACCGAGCACTAGCCTGCTCCCCAGGTGGGACGATTTTCGAACTTTTAAGTGGATAGATTTAGTTAAAAACCCTGAAAATATGCTTAAAATGGCTCAGGAGTTGTTGGTAATTTAAAGAAAAAACCCTCCCACGCCTAAACCAATTAAAACTACTGAAATAATTAAAATTTTAGTTTTCATTTCAAAATTTCTGTGAAATATCTTTCAATCACTTCTTCCTCTGTTTCTGATACTCCCTTAACATATACTCCCGGCATTCCAGGCACTTCCATTCCAAGAAAGTTTGCAACCATAAATCCATTAACTTTATCCTTTCCCTTTTCAAAGACTATTTCAATGGCCCTGGCAAGTTCTTCTTCAGTTAACCACCCTTTTTCTAAAACATCTCCCACGCCAGATCCATCTGGAAAGAATCTGTTTGACACACCAAATTCATCAATAATGATTCCCTTACAATTATCTCTTTCTGCTAAAGCAAACATGTAATCTATAGCGCCTTCAGCATATTGTGAATAACCTTCCAGTGTTAATCTATCAGCATACCTTATTTTCTCTTCTGCGTTCAGACGCTCGATTAGAGGAAGCAAAAGAGTAACACCTATATAATCATATCCTGCAAAGTCTCCTGGCGGCTGTTTAGCTATCTGAGATATTGCTGCTTTATCGGGCGGTGAGCCGACTCCAGGACTGGACCAATAGATATCACCATGATAAACCGCCCTTACCATAGGGAGAATTTCTTGTCTCCATTTTGCAACATCTCCTGAAAGTAGAGTGTTCGGTTCAGCCAAAGGAGCAAAAATCTCAACATCATGTTCTTCTGCTAATTCAGCTGCTTCAATTATTAATGTGTTTAATTTTTCTAAATCTTTTTCTTCTAACCTTGGTTTAGGATAAATAATTGGAGTCAATATAACCTTCATGCCGTTTTCATGAGCTGTTTGGATGTCATTGATTATATAAGATTTGTCTAGACCAACAAGGAAATTACCCTCTTCTTGAATAATCATAATTGCCAAAGAGACAGTATTCATTCCCATATCTTTCATCTTTTGTATATTAGAAGCTAACCAACCCTCAGGTATACCAGGCAGCCAAATGCCTTTGTAAATATAAATCTCTTCCTCTGTTTTTTCTTCTTCTGC
>SDBT01001503.1_pt1 | contig 41206 bp, 46 predicted proteins | sample 2277101 | NCBI WGS metagenome assembly SDBT01 (sample SAMN10404973, study PRJNA504765) | marine sediment metagenome | isolation source: marine sediment core GS10_PC15, 103 cmbsf | place: Arctic Ocean: Southern Knipovich Ridge | collected 2010 | reverse complement strand
AGCCTAGATCATGATAGAAGTCAGAACCTAAGTCTATAATGCTCGTGACTTCGTAAATTCCGAAAATGCTGGAATCAAACTCGTTGAACAGTTTAATTCTGTCCCCCACGAATATGGCGTCCAGGAAGCGCTCGGAAAGAACACTGTCTGCGTTAACAGCAGAGACTAAAACTCTTGCAACTATGTCCAGGTCGTCTCCATCTGGTGTTGTGATTTCACCTGACCCTGGAGCGTCGGAGCCACTGCTGTAAACCCATCGAAGTGAAGAGCCACCAAAAAGTCCAGTTGTTCCTTGAGAGCCAGTAGTACCAGTTGGTCCTTGAGCGCCAGTAGCACCGATAACTCCTTGAGCGCCAGTAGCACCGATAACTCCTTGAGAGCCAGTAGCACCAATCGACCCCTGAGAGCCAGTAGGGCCAATCGAACCAGTAGCACCCTGGGTTCCAGCAGAGCCAGTCGGTCCACGATGGGCATGACTAAGTATAACATTTTCGTTCTCTGTGAATGCCCCGTTAGCTTCAATCAAAAGCAAGCCCAGGTCGTGATAAAAGTCAGAGCCTAAGTCTATAATGCTCGTAACTTCGTATATGCCAAAAATACTAGAATCATATTCATGGAACAGTTTGATTCTGTCACCAACAAAGATGGCGTCCAGGAAGCGCTCAGAGAGAACACTGTCTGCATTCACGGCAGAGACAAGAACTCTTGCAACTATGTCCAGGTCGTCTCCATCTGGTGTTGTTATTTCACCTGACCCTGGGGCATCTGAACCACTGCTGTAGATCCACTTGAGAGAAGAGCCACCGAATAACCCGGTTGCACCGCCAGCAACCCCTGTTGGGCCGAGAGGCCCAGTAGGTCCAGTTGGTCCAACGACTGTACTGTCTGCCCCTGTAGGTCCGATGGGGCCTTGCGAGCCAGTAGGCCCGATGGAGCCTTGGGTTCCAGCAGAGCCAGTCGGTCCTCTATGGGCATGACTTAGAATAACATTTTCGCTCTCTGTGAAAGCTCCGTTAGCCTCAATCAAGAGCAAGCCTAGATCATGATAGAAGTCAGAACCTAAATCTATAATGCTCGTGACTTCGTAAATTCCAAAAATGCTGGAATCATACTCATTAAACAGTTTGATTCTGTCCCCCACGAATATGGCGTCCAGGAAGCGCTCGGAGAGAACACTGTCAGCATTCACGGCAGAGACTAAAACTCTTGCAACTATGTCCAGATCGTCCCCATCAGGAGTTGTTATCTCACCTGAGCCTGGCGCATCTGAACCGCTAGAGTAAACCCACCTAAGGGAAGAGCCTCCAAACAGTCCAGTTGCACCGCCAGCTACGCCGGTGGGTCCGAGTGGACCGGTTGGTCCGACGACTGTACTGTCTGCTCCTGTAGGACCAAGTGGTCCAGTGGCCCCAATAGATCCTTGAGAGCCAGTTGGCCCAATGGGACCGACAGAGCCAGTCGGTCCTTGAATGCCCTGAGTGCCTTGAGAGCCAGTCGGTCCACGATGAGCATGACTGAGTATAACGTTTTCATTCTCTGTGAAAGCGCCATTAGCCTCAATCAAGAGCAAGCCCAGGTCGTGATAGAAGTCAGAACCTAAATCTATGATGCTTGTGATTTCGTAAATTCCGAAAATGCTGGAATCGAATTCATGGAACAGTTTTATTCTGTCCCCAATGAATATAGCGTCAAGAAAGCGCTCGGAAAGAACACTGTCTGCATTCACGGCAGAGACTAAAACTCTGGCAACTATGTCCAGGTCATCTCCATCTGGAGTTGTTATTTCACCTGAGCCGGGTGCATCTGAGCCACTAGAGTAAATCCATCTAAGGGAAGAGCCTCCGAACAGTCCAGTTGTTCCTTGTGAGCCGGTCGGCCCAACGACTGTGCTGTCTGCCCCTGTAGGGCCAGTCGGCCCAGTAGCCCCAAGAGAACCTTGTGAGCCGGTAGCGCCGATAACGCCTTGTGAGCCGGTAGCACCGATAACGCCTTGTGAGCCGGTAGCGCCGATAACGCCTTGTGAACCGGTAGGGCCAATAGAACCAGTAGGACCTTGAATACCCTGTGTTCCTTGAGAACCAGTTGGTCCTCTATGAGCATGACTTAGAATAACATTTTCGTTCTCTGTGAATGCCCCGTTGGCCTCGATTAAGAGCAAGCCCAGATCATGATAAAAGTCAGAACCTAAGTCTATAATGCTCGTGACTTCGTATATTCCGAAAATGCTAGAATCATATTCATGGAACAGTTTAATTCTGTCCCCCACAAAGATGGCGTCTAGGAATCTCTCGGAAAGAACGCTGTCTGCATTCACGGCAGAGACAAGCACTCTGGCAACTATGTCCAAGTCGTCTCCATCGGGTGTTGTTATCTCACCTGAGCCTGGTGCATCTGAACCGCTAGAGTAGATCCACCTAAGGGAAGAACCTCCAAAAAGTCCAGTTGTTCCCTTAGAGCCGGTTGGGCCGACTACTGTGCTGTCTGCCCCTGTAGGGCCAGTCGGGCCAGTAGCTCCAAGAGAGCCTTGTGAACCGGTGGCACCAATAGAACCAGTAGCTCCGATAGTGCCTTGTGAGCCAGTAGCGCCAATAGAACCTTGTGAGCCAGTAGGGCCAATAGCGCCTTGTGAACCAGTAGGGCCTTGAATACCCTGAGTGCCTTGAGAACCAGTTGGGCCACGATGAGCATGGCTAAGTATGACATTTTCATTCTCTGTGAATGCCCCGTTAGCTTCAATTAAGAGCAGACCCAGGTCGTGATAAAAATCAGAACCAAGATCGATAATGCTTGTGATTTCGTATATGCCAAAAATGCTTGAGTCATATTCATGGAACAGTTTAATTCTATCCCCAATGAATATGGCATCCAAGAAGCGCTCGGAGAGAACGCTATCTGCATTAACAGCAGAGACTAAAACTCTAGTAACTATGTCCAGGTCGTCTCCATCTGGTGTTGTGATTTCTCCTGAGCCAGGAGCATCAGAGCCAGAGCTGTAAATCCATCGAAGGGAAGAGCCTCCAAAAAGACCAGTTGTACCTTGAGGGCCAGTAGGACCGGCTACTGTGCTGTCTGCCCCAGTAGGCCCGAGTGATCCAGTAGGTCCAATAGCACCTTGAGGGCCGGTAGGCCCTACGACTGTACTGTCTGCTCCTGTTGGTCCAATAGGACCTTGAGAACCAGTTGGACCTTGGGTTCCAACAGATCCAGTGGGGCCAACCGCACCAGTGCCACCAGCAATGCCATGGGCATGGCTTAGGATAACATTTTCATTCTCTGTGAATGCCCCGTTAGCTTCAACCAGAGACAGACCTAGATCGTGGTAGAAATCAGAACCTAAGTCTATAATACTTGTGACTTCGTAAATGCCAAAAATACTTGAGTCATACTCGTTGAACAGTTTTATTCGTTCTCCAACGAATATAGAATCAAGAAATCTCTCGGAGAGAACACTGTCTGCATTAACAGCAGAGACAAGCACTCTGGTAACTATGTCCAGATCGTCTCCATCAGGTGTGGTTATTTCTCCTGAGCCTGGTGCGTCTGAGCCAGAGCTATAAATCCACCTAAGGGAAGAGCCACCAAACAGTCCAGTTACTCCTTGTACTCCGGTTGCCCCAATTGGACCTGGAACTGTGCTGTCTGCACCTGTTGGGCCGAGTGATCCAGTAGGTCCAACAGAACCCTGAGGGCCAGTTGGCCCTTGAACTGTGCTGTCTGCTCCTGTAGGTCCGAGCGGTCCAGTTGATCCAATAGAACCTTGGGGGCCAGTTGGCCCAACAGAACCTTGAGGGCCAGTAGGACCGGTCGGGCCACCCGGAGCGCCTGGATCTCCTTGAGGGCCAGTAGGACCAGTAGGACCATCCGATCCATCAGCGCCAATGACACCATCACCGCCGCCACCTAAGGCAACATTGGGTGCGACTTCTAGTTCTTTACGTTGTCGGGTTCTGCCTTCGAGCCGTGTGTTAGTTTCATCGAAAACTATAATGAAGCCATGATCAATGGCGTCTGAAAGGTCTTTGGATTGAACTATATTGTGAAGGTCTGTAAGTTTAAGAAGATCTGTTTTTATGCCAGGGCGTAGTGTAATACCCCCTACTTTAATGTCGCTAATCGTAATAGGGCGTTTGGTGACATTTTTTACTATCTTTTTCTGAGCCATAGTTCATAATTACGAATAGCGATAGGTATACACTTTTTTCCTGCCATCTCCATCTGAAACCGGGAATTTAGATTCATCGGTATGTGCGAAATGTCTACGGAAGACTCCGGGGCTCTTGGGATAAGGATAGCGAGGGCCGTAAAGAGTTTCTCTCCAATCGGTCTCATTAGGTTCTTCAGCTCTGTAGTTATAGTTGACAGCAGTACTCTTTTCTCTATGCGGTTGATCAAGGTTAATTGTGGCAGTTTTGAATGTGGGACTAATCAACGACACGGGGATAAGAAGTTGTTCTGTATTAACTTTGATGTCTTCTGATATTTCAACAAGTTTATCAAATAATCTGTTGGCTATTCTGTTCTCGTTATCTTCATAGTGCCAGTAGTCGCTATATGCCAACATCCCGTCTCGTTCATTCTTAAGTTCGAGAGCAATTGAAATGCCTTCTAGATGAGCGCTTTTGTAGATTGACACCCGGTGGGTGTCGGATCTATACCGATCATTGTTGCGTATTAGAATGGCGTATTCTCTATCAACTTTGTTGGTTTTATTTTTCGCCATTTTTACAGTGTCATTTGTGAATCGGTGAAAGTTATCTTTTATTTCTGCTGACCACTGATCAAGTTCAGCTACTTTGGACGACAATTCTTTTTCGCTTGTTCGTAATTTCTCCTTTTCGTTGGCAAGGGCCATTGCAGTCATTTCCATGGACGACTGGATTCTCCTCGCCTCAACCCTATCTCTGTTTACCATGTCGGCCTGATCCATGAGAGAAGATAGCTGTGATCTGTATCCTCGCTGGTTATCTTCTAGTTGCTTTTGGGCAGATTCCAGCTTTTCAGATGATTCTTTTATCTGCTGTTCTCTTTTATCTAAGAGAGCAGCATATTGTTCAAGAACTTTTTGGGCCTTTAATTGAGATTCGGATTCTTCGTCCTTTCGTGAACTAGCAGAATTATCTGAATTGACGAAAAAAGAGAATGATGTACCTTCGGCTGCAAGAACTGCTTCGGCGACAGCGATAGCGGCTTTTGCCGCGGCGACCGCCGCTTGCGTTCCTGGAGAATACTCCTTGGACGCTATTTTAGTGAGCCATTTCAAAGCAGAACCCCTTACATGGGCATCGGAGCAGGCATTGCTCCCGGTGCAGCTTGCATCGGTGCAGATTCCATCGGTGCAGATTCCATCGGTGCAGCCATAGGGTCTGGTTCTCCGACTGGAGGAAGATCTTCTCCCAATCCTGGCTCTGGATTAGCCATTTTTTGGTCTACAAAAACTTGTGCTTCTTCTGGACTGCCCTTGAGAGCGACTAAAGCATTCCAAATAGCATCCGCAGCAGCGTCATCTTCTCCTAGACCATCGATAGGTGCCTCGGGTCCACCCAAATCAATGCCTCCTGTGTCGTCTAATCCTGCGTCTGGACCTTCCAGGACGCCGGGTTGCTGAGATACTTTCCTCATTTTTTGATCCCGGATGAGATCTCTGAGCGATTGTTCTAGAGTTGCAGGGGCTTTTTGGGCGATCTTGATCACACAATCCCGAAAATCATTATTTTCTTTTGGGGCAGCGTCCGCAGCAGCTTTCACCATTTGTTCAAGTAATGTGCTGTTATCATTGCTCGCTCGTTTTGATATCATGGTTAACTCCTTAAGGGTTTATTGTTGGTATTGATCATTGTGTGTGGGTTGTCCTTCTTATACTTCTACCCAAGGCAGGTCTTTTGGACACTCTCTATGTTTATGATGTAAGGCTGGTTTCGAGAAAATCTTCTCAATCGGGATATCACGCATGTCATGAGGTAGTAACTCTTCAAGAACAAAAAAAGAGTTGTACGGTGTATTTTGGTGTATTAGGGAATAACCTTTCTCTTGCCCAAGTTTCTTAAGGGCAAACAGACTGGCCCCGTAGTAGTTGTTGCCAACACCACGGCTTATAAATTTGGCATCGTAGGGGATGGTTTTGCTTTCATTAGACGGGATACTCGGGTTAAACTCAATTACCACAACTCTGGCTCTGAATTGGTTCTCATCTATAGCTTTCCAAACCCAATAATCGTTGCCGTCTATGTCGATAGAAAGCACACCAAAGTCCTTTGGGACACGATGTTTTTTGAATATATCCAATATATTCTCAGCCGTAATCCAATAAATATAAGGATTAATGAGTTTCAATATGCCAAGAATTTTCTCTTCTGGGGCGTGAAAATCAGTATGTTTTACTAGATGCTTTGCAGAACGTTTCCCAGTGCCAAGAAGTTTGTTCGCATTATGTTTCGATCTCATTGCTCGATTGTGTTTCTTTCGATACTTTTTTCTGATTTTTCTGCGCCATCCTTCGTTTAATTGCAGTTGTCTGTTCTCAAAAGTTGTGATATCTCTTATTACTCTAGTTATCATGAACAAGTTTATAAGGTTAATGAAATCTTCTTTATATCCTAGATCATTAAGTGCTTTCAAAACTCCATTCCTAGCATATCTTTGGAACTCAGGGCGGTCGCGGCCATCTATTATTAGACCATCCCATCCTTTGTCGAGTCTTAGTCTGAAGGTGTTTGAATGGGTTACTCCATTATACGCTCCAAATTCTACGCAAAATTTCCTGGGTACTTCGATGTGTTTCAGAATGCACGCAATAAGTCCATCTTCGCCGCTCTGGGAATAAATCTGTTTGTTGCTTCTTTGTAACTCTTGAATCCAACTCATCTAACGTTCTTTTCTATCCACGATATTATAGTGTTTTCATATAAATCAGTTTCAAGCCGTACTATACGACCGTGTTCTCCCCAAACAGTCCAAAAATCCTTAGGCTCCGATGCTGCCTCGAAAATTCGCCAGCCACCTTGATACGGAGTTATGTTATCCTCAATCGAATGTATAAAAAACTTAGATTCACTCACGAGTGTAATCCAAAAATCAATGTCATAAGAAAACGGGACTTGGAAAGAAACCCAAAGGTTGGCTGGAATATAAACTTGTTCAATATCTAAACTCCATCTCTCTAGCCATAATCTCGGTTCATCCTTTAGTATTAGAGTGCCTTCGAAGATACATGCTGCAAGTTCAAATTCGGCTGCCATTCGAGCAAGAATGGGAGTGCCAATGCTCACCCCAAACCCAATTACTTTTTCATGTCGGTCAACGGCATATTCGAACACCGCTTTGGCATCATCCATCAGAAAGTTTAGGTCTGCATATCCCGGGCTGTCACCATAACCTTCGTAATCTATTAGGATAACATCGTAACCATTAGGGACTAGAATCGGGAGTATTTCAGTGTACCGAGACTTGTTGGCATCACTGCCAGGAACTATAACTATTATGGCCTTGGGATCTTCGGCAAAAACATGCCATATTGATATATGACGTTCATCCGTGATGGGCAGGATGACTTCTTCAAAATCGAAGCCATGAGTTTTGGGCGTTCCATAAGATCGAGATGACGGCCTAAGGAAAAGGTCATCAAGATCAGGAAGTGGCTGAGGGCAGCCCGTCCCTAGGAACAGAAATATAGACAGAACTAAGTAAAACCGCATAGAGTGTAATTACACTCCAGCAAATCTCCTTCCTTTATTCTGGGCTTTGTTTAGTTTATAAACCATGGCCAACAAACCAGGATTTAACGAATCATCAATGGCGAATTGGAATCTCAATATGGTGTCTTCAACACCATTAAGTCGCCCAGTTAGACGGTTGTTATTGAGCATGATGTCGTAACATGCTCCCTCTCGAAGATTTTCATGCGGAACTTCCAACTCAAGCTGGCAACCGCCTAGTGAAAGATCAGTTGCGATTGCCTTGCGTGATTCTATGCGAGTGTGATAATGGCAAGAGTTCCGATTGAAAAAACGTCGAGGAAAAACCCAGGTTTTGCTTGGAACAGACAGACGAAGTTTTTCATCATAAACCTCTATGACTTTGACGAAGCAGATATGACATCGACTACTCTGTCTAAACTTCATTGCTAATTGATCATTTTGTTCGCAATCTACAAGATTAGGAACAACAATTTCGTTACTACTTATTTGCTCGTGAACTAGGCCCTTGCCGAAATACAACTGAGACGTTTGCCTTCTCTCAAGACTGATGAAGGATTTAGGACTGAGCCATGTGGGGTCCAGGTGTGTTGTTCTTATGGGCGACATTTTTTCTCCTTGAAAGTGTCTTATAAATTCTGGCAAGGCGACCCCCCCAATCGCCCGCCAGATGTTCCCATCCGGAAAGCATGGGGCTTCTCTATGGGAATACTTCAATAGAGTTGGAGGAAAGAAAAGGCTGGATCAATTTTTATGTGAAAAAGCGGGTCCGCTCCATACAAGGAAGAATAGGCCGATAATAACGAGCCAAACTATGCCGCCAGCGAGAACACAGGACAGAACACAGGGCATAACCTTCTCACAGTGATTGTTCAAAAAGTCGTGCTTGGCGCAACAACATGCGCCAGTCCCTCATTCCCTTAATCATCTGCCCAGGGATTTGCTTAAATCCCAAATCCGCTCCTGCAATGGCTCCTACCATGCTAGCATTGCTGTCGGCATCCGCGCCTGCGTTAACTGTTTCATTGATTGCAAAAGTAAAATTCTTGTATGGCAAGTATTTTGCAGCACAATAAGCGGTCAGTGGATACGAGTGGTAGATCCAAGAACTTCTTTCTGTACAAATCATCCTGGAGACAGTTCCAGTAGACAGGTCAAAGATCGATTCAGTCGCATCCTGATTTGTAGGGAAACCACTGATCGACAACTTCACCTGAGTCTTGAAAAGGCCCTCTAGGCGATGGGCCAGATTAGGCGTAGTAGAGCTTGGCAGTCCGAGCCTCGATTGAGCATAGTACGCATCTTCTACAAAAGTGCTGGCAATTTTCTTGCTAAAACGAGGCAACTCGCCTTGTAGCGCCCGAATAATCATCCTCGCTTGGCAGTAGGCTCCTACAATACAACCCAAATCACCATGAGTTAACAGGGCAATTTCACGACATTTCTTGAGAAGAGAATGATTGAAGCTGTTTGTAAATCTCCCATGAGGTGTTGAGAGAGTCTTATATACACAGTAACACGCCAACCCAGCAATCTTAATCAACGGCCCGTTTCCTGCCCCTTCTTCCACCGTTGAACAAGCCAGCCGGTCAATCATTCTCTGAACCGCAGTCCTTGTTGATCCTCCCCAGCCAACAGGTGGCCCCCATTTCCCTTTCCACGCTTCAATATGTGCAGTTTTTATATCGTCAAGATTGTAGCCGCATTGGCGAGCAAGAGAGTCCATCAGGGCAAGAGTTAACTGACTATCGTCAGATTTAGTTCCTTTAGGGTGTTTTGCCACTCCCTTGAATGGATGGAATTGGTTTGTTACGAAGGTATCGACGTATCCAAATCGCCCCAGGATCATTGATGGAGACATGCATTCCACCGGGAGGCCGCGGCAGTCTCCAATAAAAACGCCCAGCACACAGCCTAGCGTTCGATCCTTGAGTTCTTGTCGGTCAAGCTTCTTGCTGGCCTTCGCCATGATGATCAAATGCCTTCCACTTCTTTTTCGCCATTCTAGCAGAAATTTGCATCGGGCTCAAGGGCTGAAAATCACAGCAATCTACGCCGATATCAAAACTTAGTGCATGTGGATCATCGGGACAGGTCCCGTGAGAGTGACCATATAGGTGCCACACGCCGTGGTGGGATTTATTCCAGATCCTCATGGCGTAATGACAAAGAACTATTTCTTGGCGACGACCATCAATATCAACTCGGATTTTTAACAAATCTCGAACTGAGGAAAACAAATCCGCAAACCATGATTTAGGAGAACCGTCTCTGTTATGTGGATCGTGGTTCCCCATGATCAAATGAATATTTTTACATTTGATCCGGTTGCGATAATATGCTGGACTTCGATCACTCAGGCGATTAAATGACCAGTCACCGAGATGATAGAGCACATCGTTCGGTTGCACTTTTTCATTGATGTTCCTGATCATGGCCTCGTCCATGTCGTTGATACCGGCGAACGGACGTTTGCAATATTTAATGATGTTCTGATGCCCAAAATGGGTATCAGAAGTGATCCACAAATTGGGCATCGGATTTCTTTCTTCGCCTGAGGGTGACTTCATCAATCATCTCCACTGTTCGGATCTCCACTGTTCGGTGCCGGTCGCGCAGACCAGTATGTAACATGAGGTTGATGCCACAAACGAGAAAGGGATAACCCATCTTGAAATCTGGAATTTTGCACATCACCAATTCCTAGTACTTGTCCTGTTCGTACAATTGAATCTGATATATGGACGCCACGAGTCTTGCCGCCTAGAAAGACGAAATATTCACTCGCATATGCTTCATCATGCACATTTCTGATCGAAATGTTTCCAACGCCACCAAACAACACCTCGCGGTCGCCCTCATCACCCAGCAAAAACACTGATCTGAGGCTACTGCGAGTCTTGGCAGTGACGTAGATATCATGAATCCATACACTGGCCGTGCCACTCCCGAGCTTGATCACGTAACGGTCGCTCGGGTCAGCACCATCTGGAAGTTCATCCAGCCCGAAGTGGCAACTCCCATCAATTACGCCGCCTGCATTGGAGATATTCCCAGCGGGACCGACCGTGTAAAGGCCAGCAATGGGTCCATGCGGCGAGGTAATTCGATGCGTATTGTATCCGCTTGTCATGTAGGCACCACCGCGCTTACCTCGGAATCGCCAATTATTACGATCGGTAATGTGAATTATTTCGGAGCCAATGTTGATAACGCACGCCCCGCCGAAATCGTGCCCGTCCCCAAAATTGCCTTGAATTTTGCAATTGGAAATCCGGTTGAAATTTGGAACATTGTTTTCCCACGCCCGGCCGAGAAATATGCCGCATCCTGGAGGAGAAGAATTCCGTGTCAGAGCGATCCGCAACCCGGACACTACACAGCTCTTACTGCCAGTCATGTCAATGACCGGTGCAGACATTAGAGACGAAGGAAATGTCACGGCAGCCAATGAACCAATTTCGAATTCAAGGGCTACCCACTGAGCCTGTCGAAAATCAAGAGGCTGTGGCCATGCTATATTTTTGACCGACGGAATAGGCACGTATACTCGGCCCCGCTTGGCTGCAATCGCCAGGTACAATCGCCGCTGGATGTCCCAGAATTCCGGATACATAGCAGGCAAAATTTCGGGCGGAAGCAGTCCGCCCTGACGGAATTGTTCGGCCTGCGCCCGAGCGACCGTGGATGTTGGCGGCGCTCGCAGGGCACCCAGAAAATTCTCGATCTCACTTGGTGTCGGTGCAATGGCATCCTGTGCGGGCGCAGTGGCCGTGGCGAGCAGGATGCCGACAGCAGCAAGGCATAATATGAATGGGTTCATAACGTCTCCTTCTCTCGAATACCGATTACGTTCATGGTATTATACGGCTTTTTATGGAATTGTCAAGGCTAAAGGTATGGATCTTCTGTAGTAGTAACGAACCAATCTTCCGTAACGGGTTCTTGAATGGGATACCCAAGGTCTTTCCAGAAAATATCTAGTCGTCCCAAATCTTTGTATTTCTTCCAGAGTAGTCGTGCTTTCAAGAACTCTTTATAGTTGTTAAGAACTGGGGTTTCAACTTGCTTCTTCAATAACTTGCGAAACGCAACATGCAAATCACTGCCATCATCTTCCAACTGGGGAGATGGTTGTGTAATTAACTCATGCACACGAAATCCATGAAATGTCGCCGCATCTGCCGCAAAAATTTCAGGAACATAAAGTGAAATGCCGTGGTCTCCTGTGAAACTGCTACTTGTTGTTTCGATAAGATTTGCACCGTTAATAAACCCGGTTAAACTATTGTTGAACATCCACAGTTCGAAAGTGTAACCCGTTGGAGCATCTACAAATCTTAGATTATGGGATATTCCCTCAAGAGAAGTAACTGTTCCGCTAGTTGTCTTGCGGATACTGATCTGATTTTTCTGGAAATCTATGAACATTGATATGAAATTATTGGCATCCTGCCTTCTCCCCCTGATCTCAAATCTCAATCTCTCTCTCGCTACGACATCAACCTCCAAAGCGTAATTGGCTTTGTCTGGTGTTCCTAGTCTCTGTAAGCCAGAAAGAGAGGTGCCATAGACTAGTTCCCCCGCTCCCAGTACTTCTAAGGCGTGAGTAGATTCGGTGGTAAATGTCCCGTCAGGGGTATCGGTCCAGGTATCAGGCAATGTCACACTGCCTGGGGGAGAGTCGTATCTGAACGATTCTCTAACGATAGTCCCTTGTATTTTACATGGAAGTTCTTCATGGGGCATACTTCATATTCGACCCTGGGGCTGTTTATCCTTTAAGACCCAGAACATCAGAACTCCGAATCCGCCACTGGATTGTGATCATAAGGCGGTTGATCTCGTCGAGATTCGGGCCATCTGGTAGTTCTGCTTTGTCCTCCAGGTCACGAATACGAGCAGACAGCCGAAGCGCAAAATTGCGAAAGTCGTCGTAGCAACTAAACGCCTTACCTCGCCGAATATCCATTAAAAACTCTGGATTTGGGCGACGGACTTTCAGCACTCCGGTCGTAAGAAGATCATCAGCAGTTTGGAGCAGACGAATAGTGTGGTACGCAAATTTCGTATCATACCCAAACTTGGCCATCAGCTCCTTGCGTCCCACTCCTCTGCCTTGAGGAAATTTGACGCAAGCTTGCATCTGCGCTTCAGCATATCCCAGATATGGGGCAACACATTTTTTGCTCAAAAAAAGATCTCGGCTACGACGAAGCATCCTTCCTTCTGATGTAGAAGTAACAACATCCTCGTCTTCACAGAAAAGAAGCTCAAGAACATTGGGTTGACATTTACTGCAAAGTTGGCAGTAATGCTTCAGAGAATAAGATTGATCGTCTTCACTAAATCTAAGCGTTTTTTTTTCGTGCTCAATCCCTAGTAGCTGGTTAATAGGAGGGATATAGATGCCCTTGAAATCCTCGTCACTTTCAGGCGTAGCGGTGCCATATGCTCGACTACCTACCCGACAACGCAGGATAGTAAAGTAACGAGGGTTCGGTTTGTCAAACACTTGCTTGTTCATAATATCAACGGTAAAGGTTCCTCTTTTAAGTACGCCAACAACTGCATAAGTGCAATTGCGTTATGTATCACATAGTCGATCCTTATTTCGGGATCGATCTTACTTTTCACGAACGCTCCATGAAACCCTGATGATAAGCCATATGGATGGTCTTTGTCAACCTGTAATTCCCGTTGTATTTCGAGTACTGCTTCTATTCGTTCTCGGTCATGACGAACAGGAATATATAGCTGTTGGGCCATCGCAGCAAACAGGCTCGTCATCGCTTTAACTTCGAACCTGTCGAAACTATAAATGGCCCGTTTGACACGTTCATTATACTGATCATTTTTTGAATCAAGTTGGTGAAGAGCTATAATGGCATAATGATCAATTGAGACAGGGGATCTCAGTTCTATTTGGGCAGCTTGTCTAGCTTTTTCCAGAAATTCTTCTTTTCCTGTTTCCAAAAGGCACAGGATAACATAACCAGTTATGGCGTTCGATGGTCTAGTTGCTGGGTACTTGGCATAGGTGTGTTCTTCGTCTACACAAGTTAGAACAGACCGAGCAAATTCACGAGATGTTTCAAATTCTCCTCGCTTCCGATGAATGATGGAAGCCATGCAATTCCAAGCGGTCAGAGATATATCATCTCTCACAACATGTTGGTTTATTGGATCTTGTGGCCCCAAGAACGTTGAAAAGCCGAGTAAACCAAAAGCGCGGTCTGCTGTTTTGCACCAACTAGGCTTATCGAAATACTCAGCAGCGGAATACAAGAGAGAAACACTATGAAGATGGTGGACAAAAGTACACTTCAGGTTGGTTTTTTTACCGTCCTGATATTCTGCAACAAATTCACCATCGTCGTTTAGCATTGAAGCAAGAAAGTCAACTGCAATGGCTGCTCTATATTTGATTTCGTCTTCAAGTTTCACAAACACATCCTATCGATAATTCATCTAGGGAACTCATGGCCGGTTTGAACTGCGATGTCACGTACAATTTTGTAGTGCTTGATGAGAAATGCCCCAGGCGCTCTTGCAGTTCGTCAAGACCAGTACCAGACCTAATCTCCCTTAGGACAAAACTATGGACTAATTGCTGTGGGTTGAGCCGCCCAATACCAGCAGCATTTGCATGCCTAACTAGAAGCCGCCTAATGCTTCTGGCTGAAAGTCGGGTGCCATGTTTATTTACAAACATCGGTGCGTCGTAATCCATTGTGACTCCAGTTTTCGTCAAGTTCTCGATATCTCGGAGAATCAGATATCTCTCCAAATGACTTGCCGCCTTCGAGATATCGATGGTGACTTCTCTAGCAACCCCGGTAAGCCTTTTTGGGCGACGAATTACCATCTTGTTGTTGATTGCATCACCGATATCACCGACATCAGCGTGATGCAGTTCAGTCCCGCGAACACCACAATAGGCCATCAACGCAATCATGGCCTTGTCGCGGGCTTCCAGAACACTAGACGACTTCGAAATAACATTGATAAGACGATTGGTGTCATTATCACTGATTTCAAATCGGAGGGTTTTGTGCTTTTTAGGCATACAAAATCCACGATCTTTATTTCTCTGCCATCGTGGAATAGGGCTGGTCGGCATCTGCCCAGAGGTCTTCAGCCATTGAAAAAACGTACTCAACACAGCAAACTTACGCTGGACAGTGCTCGGTTTATATTTGCTAGTTAATTCAATAAGGTAGTTCTGGATATGTACGATTGTCACTTCATCGAGAGGACAGTCAAGATACTTCTGGAAACGCTCCATGTCGTTTCGATAGCATTTGATAGTGTTTTCAGTCAACGATCTCTGTTGTAGATGGGATAAAAAACTTTTGACCAGGCTCATCGTTTTCTTCCTTTAAGAGTGCGATATAACGATGTAACTCATTAACGTCCACTAACCCATTATTGGAGCAGTGTCGATAACTTTCAAGGGCTAAAGGGAAAGCTTTTTTCTCTAACTCAAAAACTTTATCGGCGAGTTGTGTAGCATCCCAAAGAGGATTAACACGCAGCTTCGATTGAAGAATTATTGGACCGGTATCATATTCATCGTCACAGAAGTGTACAGTACACCCACTAAATTCATCCTTATCGTTAATAATTTGTTCATGAACCTTCTTACCATGCATTCCTTGACACTTGGGCAAGAGGGCCGGGTGGATGTTTATTATTCGATTATTCCAACTAGTATGGACATGAACTCTTTTTAAGAAGCCAGCTAAGCAGATGACATTGATATCGAACCTGTCAGCAGCATAGCATATTTCTTCTCCGATGTCGGACCATACCCAAGTAGTGATATCGTTCTTTTTAGAGAACTGAAGACCGCTACATTCATGGTTCGAACCCACTAAATGGATTTTCCATGCCCCAGTATTGTTCCCGCAATCGATAAGATTTTGAAGAGTGCGTCCTGATCCAGAAATCAGCACCGCTAGTCTCAGGGGTTTATGTGTCGAAGACATGGGATGTTCTTAATTTGTTGCAAAAGGTGCATCGTTTAGTAGCAAAACTAAACGAATGATTGCAGGTGCGTTGAAGATTTTGTCTAGCCCGGATCACATCTGCACTCCCCTTTTTTGATCCAATAGTCAAATTCTGTATATTAATAACTCTTTGTTCGGATGTACTAGCTCCGGCAATTGGTGTAGTGGTAACTATATTGGTACTGACCTTCGCCTCTTCTATTGCCACAGCGTCTTGCCTTTCGAGAGATGCAGCTACAGCGAAACGAGTTTCAGTATTACTAAGATCTTCTGCAAAAATACGTTGGCGGCCGGGCCGCAGTCCTTCACCTGGTCCTTCACCAATTCTATCATTAACTTCTTGATTAGCTTCCTTGCTAATTTTTGCACTCTGGTTTGGAACTACGAAAGTACCAGGACCAGCAAAGCCAGGGTGTCTTCCTCCTGCTGTGTCTGCTTCCTGATGTGGCATAGTTTAGTCCTCTTGCTTCACATTCTTCCTTAAGAAAGTTAGTCCTTTAGAACAAATTCCATAGATTTTGATTTGTAATTTCGTGATGAAACATCACTTCTCCGGCCTTAACCCGGGTCCCCAATTTCATAGCACATCGATCTGCGGCTTCTTGCTTCCATTTAGCATACTTGTGGTGGAGAGTGTGACCAAGAAGGTCTCGCATAAAAGTGCTTTCTCTGAAGTAGTTGAGGGCTGTATATATATTGTTTGGTAGCGGTTTTCTGTGTTGTGGATCAGCCCGGATATCAAAAATTGAACTAGTTTGGTCATCCAAGCCTGCGCTAATCAGGGAAAACAGCAACAGATATGGGTTGGCATCAGGAGATACCGCTCGCACCTCAACTCTGGCCGATTTATGATTTCCGATTGGAATGCGAATCATAGCTCCTCTATCCACACAAGATGAGAAGATTTCATTTGGGGCTTCATAGGCCGGGTCAAGGCGTCTGTATGAATTAACACTTGAGTTCATAACAAGACATAGATCGTTGGCCTTATTTAGAATCCGATTTATAAAATGTGTTCCCATCTCAGAAAGTTCGTCTGGCTCTTTGCGGTCAGGATTGTAGAACAAATTTCTCCCATCTTGGAAGAGAGACAAGTTTGTATGCATGCCGCTGCCGTTGATACCTACGACTGGCTTAGGAAGAAAAGAGGCAGTCATACCAAGATTGTCTGCTACGACACGACAAATCAACTTATACAGTTGAATCTGGTCTGCGGCGATAAGAGCTTCTGTGTATCCCCAATTTAGCTCGAATTGAGAAGGAGCTACTTCGGGATGGTCCTTTTCGTTCTCAAAGCCCATGGATCTTTGGGCATCAGCAGTCAAATCAATGAACTCTCGCAAACGTCCGTTTGGGAGAGCATTGTAATAGCCACTTGTAGTGGCTAGCTCGAATTTCCCTGTGTCGTTAAATTCCTTTTCTGCTCCTTGCCCGAAGAAAAGAAATCCTTCAATTTCAGCCGCAGCATAAGCGGTTATTGAAGAGTTGTTTTTTAGTTCTTCTAAGTACTGTTTCAACCGTCCCCGCAGATCTGATTCATAGAGATCCCCGTTTCGGTCCTTCACAATACCAAAAACTAAGATCTTGCTATTCCCGAATAATTCGTGTGGAAGAACATATGCTGCGGGCCAATCAACCGCCAGACGGAGATCGGATTCTGCTTGCGGCGTAAACCCACGGATCGAAGAACCATCAAAGGTTAGATTGTCTGCATTTTTGAGAAGAAAGTTTTTATCATAGTCAAGAGTGTGCAATCTTCCTTCAATGTCACTGAAAGCAACCGTTACAGCTTTGAATACACGACCGTCCTCCAGAACACGCTTTACTTCTGCCTCGGCATCTTCTGCGTGCAGCAGCCGACGATTTTTCCATTCAAGGTTTATTGACAAAGTTCTGCTCCTATCCTAAATGACAAATTTCATCTTCACTGATTGAACTCTTTTGGTCGGGCCAATAGACATAGACAGGTTTGCCTGCCTCGTTGGCTATGTTTATCGAATGTTTCGTTCCTTTAGATGAACCATTCCAAAATGCGATAACTTCGTCAGCGGCCTCTATTATTTTCTCATTGCGTTTGTATCCTGCCGATTTTCCGTAGGTATCCCATTCTGGGATGAATTCGTCTATCGGAATACCGTGTTCATTGGCATAACGTCGTGCCAAACTGTCTGCGCCTTTAGCTCCTCCGCTTATTATTCGGCTGATATTGTACCATTTCAAGATGTTTCCCAAAAAAATATAATCAGAGAACTCCCTAGACCCGACAACGGCCATCCTTACATGTGGACTATCGGGTAGACCATTCAGGTATTCTGCTATTACATCTCCATGGCACAGTTTTGGTTTACAGAAACAGCCAAGTCTCTTTCCTTTTAGCTTGTGAACTCGCTTGGCAAACTCCCGGTCTTGTTTTATCCGCTTATAAAAGTGTTCACGAAATAGTCGTATTTTCTCTTCCTGAGAACCTTCATTAAAGGGGTTGCCGAAGTAACCAGATTGCCCCTTGCCTGGACGGCCTATATAAACATCGTATTGTTCTTTATAAAGGTTGACTACGTATGTGTCATTCATGCTTTTTCCTCGGCTTATTATACCGAGTTAACCAACCTGTTTGGGTCGGAGTTGCGACTGCATAAAACATGACCAGATTCAATAAAAAGAACGATGTAATAGTATAGAACAACAGATAAAAGAACCCAGGATCGGATGTATACAAATATGCTATCAACACTTTAATCAATGTGATTACCATTATTGTTCCAAATGTTATCAACAAAGGAAGAATAGAACCACTCATAATACACATGGTTATTGAACATGTGTAGATAGAAAACATATACACGTACCGAAAGAACAGTTGAAAGCTTAATAGCGAATACATGAATGACCATTCACGCCATCTTTTTGCAGTGATAAAGAGAGAGGCGCTATGACTTCTAAGCCAGCGGGTTTGCTGCTTAAGGAATGGCACAAGCTTGTGGGGTGATTTTGTATACGCTTTTGCACTCGGTGCCCACCCAATTCTTTTGCCGTCGAGCAGGAATATATTAGACAGTTGCCGATCATCACCAGCGAAACACTTTATTCCGAATACTCGTTGATTTAAATAGTGGTGTATATTTTCAATGATTGTTTGCTTTTTGTATAGAGACAAAGCCCCAGAACAACACATAAGGCAGCCGAAGTAACTCTGAGATGCCCTTTCTTGAAAGAAGCTGTACCAATATGTACAAGCGGTTGTCTTTGTCAAAAGGTTCTCGTTTTTGTTTGATAAGAAAACTGAACCAGTAATCGCATCAACCTTTTGAACAACTAATGATCGATATAGATGAAACAGCGAATATTCATCCAGTATAGTGTCACTATCTATTGTTGCAACCCACTCGTGCTTTGCTATAGCAATCCCGGCTAACTGCGCTTCTATCTTACCTTCGTGTTCAATTCTGATGTGGTTGACTTTAGGGTGTGTTTGTACTCGCAGAGGAATAGCCGAACCATCATCTATGACTATTATCTGTAAATCAACGTTTTTCTGTTTGAGAACCGATTGTATTGTCTTGTTGAAGTCTTCGATGTTCTCGTTGAACACAGGGATGATGACAGAAATGGAGGGTCTCTTAGAAACAACGGCACATGAATCCCATTCTCGAATGTTGGCCAAGTAAGCAAATAGGAGTTGAAAAGCCCAATAGAACGAGGCGATAACGGTGAGGATAAAAAGAAACAGGATCATTACTTATAGTTGGCAAGAACATGATTACTTCCTCTAGCTCGGCGACCAAAACTTGCCATTAGCAGCTAGGGCTACATTTTGCATAACCAAAGCAGAAGTAACTGGACCTACCCCTCCCGGAACGGGACTTATTTTTGCTTTATTATACATGATCGGGTGAACATCACCATTTACTCCCCCTACACCAATTGAGATGCCTGCGTCTATTATGACAGTCCCATCCTTGCACTCGTAGTCAATAAAATGTGGTTTACCAACTGCACTGATTACAATATCGGCTCTCTTGAGATGTTCGTCTAAGTTTTGTGTATATTTATGGGTTGTTGTCACTGAACCTGCGTGCGCTCTCATTAGGAGATATGCCAGAGGCTTGCCAACAACTTTTCCGTAGCCTACTATGACAACTTCTTTGCCTTCTATTTCTGTTTCTTGGCGAATAATCTCTAAGCAGGCTCTTGCTGTGCAAGAAACTCGTTCAGGATCGTCATCAAACTCGTTCCCCTCAACATCTTTCCATGGTTCGATGGCTTGTTTTGCCATTATGAATAATGGCAAGATACTGTTATCGTTAGTATTTCTAAGAACTATAATTCCAGTTACGGCAGGATCCCGATTAGCCTCATGTATGGCTATTTGAAGGATTAAATTTTTGGGCCGAATTTCCATTAGTTCAAAATCAACGACCATTGCACGGCATAACATACGAAGGGCCGAGGCATAGGAGTGGCTTGCCTGGTCGTTATTCATTTTTACACAAACTAGTTTTGGTTTTTTGGGGAGATCTTTCAGAAGAGATCGAGTGGCATCAAGTATCCGGTTCTTCAGCAGAGTGCAGTCTATCATCATTATCCTCAAAACGATGTTTATCCATCGGATTGTCTATTTTAATCGGATAGTTGCCGGAAAAACAGGCTGTACAGTAATCTTCACGATGTGCTACGCAACTAAGCATGCTGTCTATGCTCAGATAGCCCAGTGAATCTACCCCAAGGAACTCTCCAATTTCCTTCGTCGTTTTGTTATGGGCAATGAGTTTGTCTTTTTCGGGAAAATCAATGCCGAAAAAACATGGGTGTCGGATCGGAGGAGAAGCCACTCTTAGATGAACTTCTGTGGCTCCAGCTCCTCTAAGTACTTTCATTTTTAGACGAGTTGTAGTTCCTCTGACTATACTGTCCTCAACAACACATATTCTCTTGCCAATAATTGCGTCTCTAACAACATGCAGCTTTGCGTTTACCTTGGCCTCTCGTTTCGCTTGCTCTGGCATAATGAAAGACCGGCCCGTATAGTTGTTTGTGGTGAATGCTCTGCCAAGCCTGATTCCTGTTTGATCACTGAATCCCATGGCCGCATCAATACCGGAATGAGGGATAGGAACAATCAAATCTACATCCGCTGGACATTCCTTGCCCAATTGCTTACCCATGGCATATCTTGTTAAATGAACGTTCTCTCCAAAAACCCGACTGGCGGGATCAGCGAAATATATCTGTTCGAAGATACATTGCGCTTTCTTCTGTCCGTCTCCGAAGTAATACATCTCAAAACGAGAAGCATCTAGACTTATAGCAGAGATCTCGCCTGGTTTGATATCTCGCACATACTTAGCACCAACAACATCTAAGGCAACAGTTTCAGAGGCGATAACAACTGCATTGCCAAGCCTGCCCAAGCACAGTGGACGAAATCCAAGAGGATCTCTGATAGCTACGATCTGTTTATTATCCATAAGGAGTAAACAGAACGCTCCCTCTAGCTTCATAAGGGCGTCCCGGCGGTCGTAGTGTGCCTCAAATAGGCGAAGAATAATTTCCGTATCCGAAGACGTATTCAGATTGGATAGTTCTGTCCTTAAGGAACTCGAATTCGTTAAATTCCCATTATGAGCAATTGCGAGAGATCTATCTGAACTGAGGAGAGGCTGAATGTTCTTGCGGCAATTAGATCCTGTTGTTGAATACCTGACATGTCCTATCGCTGCTGTAGCGTTTTTGTCCCAATCTTTGATTGCCTCAGAGACCAGTCCTAATCCCCCAGTCACAGAGAGGGACCCGTCTACTACGGTGCAAATGCCTGCTGATTCTTCTCCACGATGTTGTTGGGCGTGCAAGCCTAAATAGGTTAGATATGCTGCGTCGGGGTGTCCCGCAATAGCGAACAAACCACAGTGATGTTTCATGAACCACCTCACACAACGGTAAGAAGTAGTCTACGAAGCGACTTGGGGTTTATCCTGCGTACTGCTTGAGAAAATTTCTTATTTGTACCAATCAGTGTTGTTTCTCTCTTGACCCATCGATCAATCATCTTGCCTGTCGTTCTCTTTGGTACTTTCCTGCAAGAAGCTAGAACTTGGATGCGACCAGCGCCCATGCCGTCTATATGTCCTCTAAGCCTGTTGGGATTGATAACATGGGCATGTAGACTGATGTCTTTGCCGCATAACACTGGAGTGTTTCTTTCTGCGTGTAATTGTAATCTCTTTCTATCTGCTTTAGGTAGTTTACCAACACATTCAGAAATGATTTGTTTTGCTTCGTTTAATTCCATTGGCTTGGCTCCCGGGGGTTCTGGAAAATTATACAACGCTACTGTTCAAATTCTGCCAATCTTTTCAGAATCTTGGCTGAATATTTCACTAAGTTCGGAGAAATTATTGTCTCCCCGTTTTCTTGGATGATTAGACCAGTTGTGCCGGAGATATGAACCTCAATTCGCCGGGCGTCAATTCGAACAAGTTTGATTTCTTGGTCACTCATGGCATGTTACTATAAGGGCTTTCCTGTCAATAGTCAAGGGTTTATATGGGAACAAAAAAAGCCCGGCCAACCGTAGTTGACCGGGCCCAGCCAAGCTCTTCTGACTCCATCACGTCACCATCTGCGGTTACGCCGACAGGAGAGGTAATAGAGTAACAATTTGAATCCCGTTACCTTGGTGTAGCACTCTGCTAGGTGGCCTGACCTTCAGGGTGTTGCCCCGACCGACAGAATAGGTTTACCTAACAGCGCAACAACTATGGTTCTCCACCCGCTATTTCAGACCAACGTATCAACCTTTTGGACTGACCGTTTTGTTCTGCTTTTACAGATCTTGCTTCCCATAGCATCTTTTTTCTTATCGATGGTTTAGTCCACCGTCGTTTCTAAGGTCGCCATTGCCTCGACCCAGGCTCAACATGCTATCACAAGTCCGACGACTCTTTTCCCTATTCGGGAGGGGTTTACTAAAGGCCGCTACAGTTCCCTTAGTCTATCCCGCATGATTATCAGGACTGGGTTCGATACTTATGCCCGCACTGTCTCTGGCGTCCACTTTTTACAGTCTGGCCTCAACAGCATCGTCCGAGCTTCTGCATCGCCCCGATTGTGCAACTTTGTCTCTCTCAAGCATGCTCAAGAGATTTATATATGCACCATCCTGATTCCGAAACCCGCCGTGGTTTCCCGATCCAAGGTTTACCACCATCTTGATGTTATCGCAACAGCTTTGTCCTCAGACCGTCTACTCGCATTTCTGCGATGCCCTGCCCGTCAATGTCGGTTTGGGCTTTCGTACCCGCAGGCGCTCTTTCAAGATACATCCGTTTGCCGGATTCACCTGTCGGTTCCCACGGACTGATTTAACTGCTTCGCAGTTTCCTGCTCCACAGCACCTTCGACCTCTCGATCTCAGGTTGGGATTCCACCTACTCACTTTTGAAAGATCGTTAACTCGTCAATGACGAGGTAGTGATTCAGTGGTACTTTCGTCGCTATTCAGTTTTCAAAGAGCAGTCGTTTGAGTGCAGTAATGAGTAACTCAATCGATAAGGGGAGTATACCAAATCTCGAATCCATTGCAAGGGTCAATCGAAAGTTTCTGAGAAAATCACAAATGACCAAGCCATCTCGACTTATGGCTGAACAAACGTTACGGAGTTGTGAGAAATGGCCGGGTTGGGACTAGGAACTGGAAACTCCTGTTGTTTTAGTGATTAAGTCATCCCATTCCTTAAAAATTTCTTGTGCTTCTTTGAGTATCTTGAGTTTAGGTATGAGTTCATCAGGAACTTCGGTTTCGCTAACCAGTTCAGGGGCAGGAGAATCGTTGATCATATCATGTTTGTTCTCGTATCTATCCGGATAATGAAGAAAAAACGCTTTTTCGTTAACACATAGACCAATCTCCGGAAAATACATCTCAAGAATTGGTGAGCAAAATCCATGAACAGCGGCAAGAGTGCCTTCGCTAACGTATACTTTCCATATTTGTGCTTTCATGATATCTCCAAAAGCTTACCAAAGCCTTCTAACGGATTCGAACCGTTTCTTACTCCTTACCAAGGAGTCGTGCTAACCATTATCACCAAGAAGGCAAAAGAAGGTGCTCCACCAACTGAGCTACGTAAGCACAAAGCCACCTGAGGGATTCGAACCCTCTGTAAGCCTATTTACGAAACAGGTGCTCTACCATACGAACATAGGTGGCACAGGGCGAGTGGGGACATTGAATGAGCACCAGCGTCCTGGCTGCCCGCAGCCGCCCAAAAGTCTGCATTATTGAAGCCTGCAACCCCCAAAAAGTCAAGCAGTTATGGTACTTTTTTCTGTGTTAACCGAGAACACCGTAACCTGATTGACTGGTATCGGCTCATAAACTCGCATTTGCCATCCCTCAGGATTGAAGTTGTTTAGTGCTCCTTTGTGATGACGGTTGAAAGGATTATACTTCACCTCAAGAACGATATCTCCATGCTTTCCAGCGTTTTCGGCCTTCGTTGCCAACCATGTTACTCGGCTAAGGGACTCTGTTTCGCTTTTTCTTCCCCAAAGCACGCCTTCTGCCTGTATCTTACCCCAATTTTCCGAGCTAGTTCCGTGATACCAGACCATTCGGTCACAGCATTTTAAGAACATATCGTTGAGGTTAGCAATAAAATGTTCAGTCCTGACTTCATGGCCCATCCCTTTCAAGGTCACTGCTAAAATGTGACTGCCGACGATAAAATGTCGTCGAGTATCTATAATTAGTAATCGCTGAATGCACGTTTTGCAAAACCCTCTTCTGCGAAATTTCGGCAATGTCCATGCCATGAGATGTCTATGGAATATGAAAGCCCATGTTACTAGCTGGCGACGGCGATAGAGCAAACCGATTCGCCCTTGTCCGTGTCTGCGATTTGTGAGAACATTCCACATTCCCCCACCATACCAACACATGTTCTTTAATATAAGAGACCTTGTGCTGGTGTCTAAGCCAGCCAATTGGGTTGATCGAAAACGCATTTAATGGATTGTAAGCGATAGACTGGCCTTGTCAATCAATTCTTTGCAGGAATAACTCTCGCACTTAGTAATCTATAGATATGGAAGTCAAATGCTCTATGTGCGGAAAAGGGTTTAACCGTCCATCAAACCAGGTGGTGAACAGCCGTCGGAATCGTCATTTTTGCGGAAAGAAATGTTCCAAGATATTCTACAATCGATTAATGTTCAAAACCAAAGCAGCCCAACGCAAACCACACCAAGTAACAGCCGCAGAACGCAAGATGATCGATTTTGCGTGGGATGATTACTGGGATAGTTGGTAACGTCCCTGGAGGGATTCGAACTATTTTTGGTTGCCTCGAATATCCGCAAGAAAGTCCATAATATCTACGTGATTGTTCCTATTATCATCCCGAATATCTAGGAGAACTTCTAATTGCTTGGCTGCATATAGGTGCAACCTCTCAAGCAAAACGATCAGCACTTCTTCGTGATTGTTGGGGTCAGAGTAAGTCAAGCTTTGTAGGTCTTCACTCAAGTCAGTCATGAACTCTTTTTTATCGCTCATTGTTCCCTTTCGAAATTGTGAAATTGCTTTTACAATTATACATCTTTCGAAAGGAATCGGGGGTCAATTTTCGTAATACTGGGGCGGGGAGATTCGAACTCCCATGTGTCCATTTACTCTTTCAACGCTTTAGGAAAGCGAGGAGATACGCCCCATGATTTCTAAGGAAGACATAAAGAGCGATCTAATGCAGCTTAAAAGCCAAATTGGTAAGATCCCGTCAAAAGTCATGTACGACCAATCAGGATGCTTTTCAACAACGACTGTGCGGAAAAAGTTCGGTAACTGGTCATCTGCTATTGAAGAAACTTTTGGGATACAGCGGCAGCAGTATAAGCCCCCAAAAATCATTTCGTGCTTTCATTGCGACCAGCCAACCAGAAACCCAAAATTTTGTTCATCGTCATGCGCTGCCACTTTTAATAATTTGTCCAAAAAAATTGGGCGAAAGAAAACCAAACATACCTACTGCAAATACTGTGGCACCGAAATAGAAGAGATACAGAACAAATTCTGCAAGGACTGTTCGGGCAATATCATTAAATCTGCATCAGGCAAACTTATTCGGATAGAAGTCGCCCGGAAGAAAGATTTTCTTACACCTGATACCCAGAAATATCGGCGCATCCGAGAACACGCTCGTAAGATAGCCCACCAACAAAACATGTTAAACGAATGCCAAATCTGTGGGTATTCCCTACATGTGGAATGTGCTCACAAGAAACCGATCAACAAATTCGCAGATGATACACTTATCTCGATGATGAACCGCCCTTCGAATTTGATAGGCTTATGCCGGAATCACCACTGGGAGTTTGATCACGGGTATTTATCGCTGAGAGAGATATGATATCCACTTTCACCACGAGAGCAGGCAACCGCTCATCCATTTGAGCTTCAGGGACTTATCTTACCACAACAATTGCAGTTTGTTCATCAGTGTCGAATTCGATAGTCACTAACTCTCCAAAATGCACCCACTTGGAGATCTGATTTCGGAATTCTTTCTCCTGATCTTCATCAAGGCGTGAATCTTGAACCGCCCAAGCGATGGCGGCTGGACTCGACCATGTAACTCTGATCTTCATTTCAAATCTTCTGGCATGCCTTTCCATACCATGCGGCTGACGGCCTCAAAGATGCCCTTGACGGCATCGTAGGTCCACCTGGCAATCCTCTCGATTGCATCGTGAAGTACGGCCCACAGAACTGAGATTGGCCAATACGAGATCCAGTATATCGCATCTGCTTTGTAATGCCGGATTTTCGGTCTGATATCGGCCAATGTCGTGATCGACGATGTGTATTGCTTGTCTCTCAAATGACCTCTAGGCCATGAAACATTTTCCAGATGCCGTTGCCATGCTTCCATATTCTCGTCTGGAATTTTGCCCCCTTCAATTTTGTTTGACTCCATGAATGTCTCTTTGGCACCTTTTAGAGTGCTCTTGACATCGGAATTAAAAAGGAACCATTTGAATACAGCCCATGACGCACCAATAACTGCGTAACCGACAACGTATTCCCAAAGGACGCCAATGTTCTCCCAAACAAACATGAAAACATTGAAGTCACCGAACAACATGAGCAGGAACGCCAAGACAACCAGACTGATCGAAGCAGGCCAGCCTTTTTCGTTCCAAATGGCTGCTCCCAGAAAAACCACTTCGACCAGAATTAAAGACCAGAAGAAAAATCCGCCGAAAATGAATAGTTCAAAAACCACGCCTATCTCCTATCGAGTAACAAATGGAACGAATGGGACTTGAACCCACAACCTTCTGCATGCCATGCAGATGCTCTCCCAATTGAGCTATCGCCCCGTATCTCATTATCGAATGCTGATCTCTTACTCAGAATCCGGTTCGGGTCCCCTAAAAATACTTAGTTCGTCCGGGTCCATAAGGACATCTTGAACTGGTCCGTCACCACCTTGACTGCTGCTATCTAGCCAGTCAGTCCAAACGTCGAATACACGGGGAATCTTGCCGTCGAATGTACCTGTGGTTAGCAACCCGTACACGGTCCTTCCACAGTCGGTCATTGTTTTGTAGCGACGAATACCTTCAAAGAGATCACCTTTTATGGAGTAGATCTCGAACTTCCCCATTGATATCCCACTCTTGATGATGGATATCTTGCCCCATTCACCCTCTGTAATAATCTGGCATGTGGGGATTATGCCAGAAAACATAGACATATCAAGTCCAGCTTCTTTGATTTTGTCAAGTGCTTTTTCCAACCCATGCTTGCAGACTTCTGCCTTCAAGCCAAGGGCATTCAGGTACTTGCAAAGTTTGGTTAGTTCTTCCTTCTGACTCATGTTCGCCCGTCGTAACTATATGGTCTTTTCTTACCATGCGGGCCGATGGGCCGCTTAATTGCCCGATCAACGTCCATAATTTTGTGCTTCTTGAGTTCGGCTTGATGCTTATCGATTCGATCAATGAAAGGAGAACCGTCCCCACCTTCACAGCAGCGGCCCGTGGCTCCATGGGCAATTGCATAAATATCAGAAGCAAGTTCTCCACTGATCTCGCCCTCGCTCGAAGCGATGCCCTCGATTACGAGCAATGCCCGTTCAAGACGTTCTTCTCTGCAACAGTCTTTGACTGATTTCATTCGAACCCGTCGCTTGAATAAATCTCCCTGATGAGTTTTCTTTCGTGCAACTTTATAAAGTCTTTCATAGTTACACTAACAAGGTCCAACATCTTCTGATCTTCCTTGTCGTTCGCCTCCCAGAGGTCTTCGATCATCTTGATGAAAGTTTTTACGCCATCCTTGCCTGTTGCAGTGATGATGGCCATGACAATGCTGATAGAGATATTGAGGTGTTGAGAAAGAAGATCAACCAACAACGACTTGTGATCGAGTTTTACTTGTTCAGACATATGAAATTACCGGGCTCCCGTCCAACGTTCTTCTAGTAGGTTGACAGCCTGTCTCGATATGTTCTGAGCCATATGATGACCGTTACCCCGGATGAGACTTGCAGATTCCATTGCTTCAAATACGATAGCGGCCTGATAGACCAGCTTGGAAACAAGAACCTTAGCTCCTTCCAAATCCTTCGGGACATCTTCCTTACGCATTGTCATGGACTTTCTCCATTGTCCGATGTCGTCATATGGAATTACCGGGATTCGAACCCGAACTTCCGCCTTGCCAGGCGACGTGCTCCGTTACACCATAATCCCAAAAACGGGCGAGGAACAGCTACAAGCAGTGCTTCGGCGCTCAACTCGACAGAGGAAGTGATTACCGCTAATCGGCACAAAAAGGCCACGGTTTAGCAACAAGCTAATTGTCAGGTCTATCGCTTAACAAACCATTCCAGTTAAGGACTATAATTGGGTTTTTCCCTCGCCCTTGCCCAAGTCTGTCCGATTACTCGAACAAACTTGAACTCAAGTCCATCGTGATCTCCTTTGAGTTTCCAGTAGCGATTGCTTCCCTGACCGAACTTGCGAACTGTGACGCTCGGCCAGACCATTTTATTGCATCCGAATCAGTAACAGTTTTCTCGGCGTACTCTTCATCCGCTTTCCGGCTCATCTCCCGGTATGATGAAAACCGACCCGTATCGGTTGCGGCCACGCGCCACATCTTGTCCAGGCGGCCCGCGCCACCAACCTTTTTGACAGCAAACGACAGAGAATAGGGCTTGCCACCCAATCTGACTTCAACATTCAGGTTGTACGCTTGTTGTGCTGTCTCCAGGAGAGCAACATTGTTGTCGGCCCGCTCGAATTCGTCAGCAACCTGCTTCGGCGTCTGCGTCTCGGCCGACTCGCCTTTGAATTTCCAGAGGGATTCTTTGAACTTTTTTGCGGCAACATCACGATCCATCGCCGCAGGGCTTCTCGGATCATGTAACCATTGACCTTCATCAAAATCTCCTTCGTCGAATAGTACAGGGGGAATCTTTGCTTGTCAAGGCTTATTTGAGGAAAATGGAGCCGATGAGACTTGAACTCACAACCTTCGCGTTGCAAACGCGATGCTCTCCCAATTGAGCTACGACCCCAAAGTTTATTATACCGTTCATTCCTTAAAAGAAACACGCCCCTGGGGAGAATCGAACTCCCGTCTTCAGGATGAAAACCTGATATCCTAGCCGCTAGACGACAGGGGCACCGGATGGCAACGCACCATCCGCTCTATGAGGACTATCGTAACATACGTAGTTCTTCTGGGAGAATACCGAAAGTGTCCCACCACCATTCTGGTGGTTTTCCTAACTCTCTGACCAGACTGAGCTACACCCCGTACTGTCTACGGTCGAGGAGGAAAGACCAGTTTACCAAAAACTTTTTCAAGTTGCTCAGTTAGTTCTGCTATTTCTTCTGGAGTCCTTGTCCCTGGTTCACAAAGATCATTCGGGAACTTCATGTTATGAATGACCGCCGTCTACCATGAATAAAATTCTTCCCCGAATTTCGGATATATCTTTGCGACCTCTTCTTGATCAGCCTGTAACAGATCATGCAGAAGTCCGCAAGTGCATATTTTGATGTCCCAAAAATGACAATCCCCATGGTGTCCGATTGCTCCATCGGGATTTGCCATCGTTTTGCGGAAATACCGAGCTTTGATGCGGTCTATCGAATCCATATAATCTCCTTACGAAGACAATTTCGGCTCACTGTTCTGCCTTTAATTTCCTCAACAGCACGCTTTATTCTTATATTTTAGCCGTAAGCTTCACCGTCTAGCAATTCCACTTCCTCATCGACAGCAACGTCTTGCTCGCTTTTAATCTGTTGAACCACATGAGCCACTGGATTGTTGGCATGAGTATTTATTTCAATAGGACACCCATATTTATCCTGAAGCGCATCCAATGGAAACTCTGCTATAAGAACGCCTCTCTTAACAACAAAAATACCTTCATGGGCAACATAGATCCCGTCGTTGACAGGAACCTTGTCTCCAACATAAAAATAGTTCATCTTAACATCGCCTATTTTGATTTGAATACCGTTCTCGCCATAGGTGTCATAGATGCCCATCATTTACTCCTTGTCCATGTGTTGATCTTTTTCACCGAATCGGGGCGACAGGACTTGAACCTGCGACCTCAAGCTCCCCGAGCTTGCGCGCTACCAAACTGCGCCACGCCCCGTTACTTCATTAACCTAATGCCCCGGTTGCAAGCCGTCCACCTTGCTTCTTTTTCTTTTTCTTCGTTTTCGGAGGCTCTGCAACCTGAGTTGGTTTTTCTGGTTCTGGTTTTTGCGCCTGATAAGAAAGATGTTCTAAAAGCGCAAACGTGATCTCGTGGAAATCCTCATGTCCGGGTCCACCACTCATGCGGGAAATAAAATTCCGAATCTCATGAACTCGATCTTTAGGAGTAATCAGAGTAAAATTGTCGGAGTGAATAATGATACAATCTTTGATTCCAACCATTGCTATCAGGTGATGTGACCTAGTTCCGATGACAAGGTTATTCTCTGAATCGATAGCAACCGAGCCACAGCGAAGATGTAGGTTTCCTTGTTCATTAGGTTTCATTTCCGATTTATCCACCATGCTACTAAAGCTCGAAATAATGCACACACCACACGATATAATGGCTGTTCCGACGATGGCCAAGATCGCTTGTATCACAAATGAATGATAGTATGGCTTCCCTTATTTGTCAAGCCATGTTATAATTCAGTATGGATTCAACTAATGTAATCTACGGCAACTGTTCTGTCCTGGCTCCGGATGGAAAGTTGATGTTCCGGTGCGACCAAAGAAGGATTGACTGGTATCTTAGGAACAAATTAGCCAGGAAAATATCAGACGATCCTGCTGTTGTTATTCGTCTGACTTTCGAGCCGGGTGGCGTTGGCCATCGTTACGACGATTACCACCTTCAAACCAGAGAGAACATATGTTGCGTCTGCGGGATAGAAGAAAGTTTATCTCGCCATCACGTTGTTCCTTATTGTTATCGCAAGCATCTTCGACTTGTGATCCCTCAGTACATGCACGAATATCACGACATACTACCTCTTTGTAAGAAATGCCATGACAAATACGAAAGATATTTTTCTGTGCCTTTAAAAGCAGAACTTTCTAAAAAATATCAAGCCCCAATCGACGGAAATCTCATAAGTTCCTGGCAAAACATGGGGAGGCATTTCAAGTATGCCGTTGCCCTTAGAAAACATGGGGATGAGATACCCGATTGGCGCAGACTTGAGATGGAAACCGTTATATCTGAAGTTCTGGGAAGAAAACCGACACAGCAAGACATAATCGACCTCGCCGAGGAATCAGACAAACGAAGGTTTGGGCGACTGCCTGGTTATAAAACCCATGGCCAAATGGTTGTTGAACAAATCGATGATTTTGAAGAGTTCGTAATAACATGGCGAACGAACTTTATAGACAACATGAAACCTAAGTTCCTGCCCACTAATTGGAATCCAGATCGGCCTCTGCCAGCAAAGCCTTGATTTAATAGTCTGCTTGCGTTAGGCTACTTGCGAGGATGGATCAATGCGGGCAGGCAGGTTATCTAGAGCCAAAAAACGCCTTTCGGGCATAAAACTTAGGGGACTTAACGCAAAGACATACTACCAAATCCAAAAGCTTACTGACTCGAATATCGTCGCCGCCGCCAAGAAATACCTTCCTGGGAACATTTGGACCAAATTTGATCGAGGTAAGCCGCTGACGGATCAACAAATTCGCACCGTCTACGAGGCCCTGAACAGGGCAATGATGGATCGAATAGAAGATTACCCGTTCACTTCCATACTCATAAAATTGCGATACGAATATGTTCTGACGAAGAAAGGGCAAGCTAAGGTCTGGGGAATAAAGGATGTTCACATTGTTCGATTGCCCTCACTAAATACTGATCGAGGTAACGCATTCGTTGTCGATGATTCCGAGATTCTAACTCATGAAGGCCAGGCTGGACAGATAACGTTCTCTTCTCATGCCATTGAGAGATTAGTAGAACGCATCCCAGAAATCAAAGAGTTTTCACAGAAGGAAAGCATGATCGCCCTTAAAATGCTAGGCACGATATGCAAGACCAAAGAAGTTCAAAAGGGCGACGATGGCCACCCAATGCTCGTATTCAGTCTGTGTAACCGAATTCTGGGCTTTTTCCCAATCGTCTATTGCGATAAGAACGTTTGGATCTGTACCACCTTCTTAGAACCTGAGATGCATGGAACTCCTAAGACTGAGGAGATGCGGTCTCTTTGTCGTTAAGCGAACTTCTGAAGGCCACTGCGTTTTCAAAAACTTCGCTTGTGCGAATTTCGGCTGCTTCCTGCACTGCCATCATAACTGATGCGACTGCTGACATTCAAAATAGTTGATATTTTGCCCAGGTCAAGGCTTTACCACCGAAGATTCCGGAATATTTCCCAAAAATCTGCGTGTTCATGGTTCCTATCTTATCACTATGTTTATAGATACTCTGTGGTTCTTAGTTGTATCCAGAATGTCATCTTTTGTATGTTCTATATCCCAAGCATCCACTGTAACCATGCTTGTGCCAATCAGAATTTCTTCACCTTTTCGCAAGGGTTCTGTGAGATGTTTTAGTCTCGTGGTTATCCTTTTTTTGCCATCACGAGAGAATTCAGTGAGCACATTTGACCGAGAAGTCGGTTTGTCTCCAAGCCTGTTCCAAATTTCTGGAGAGTAATCACCCTTTTTAAGGTCAATCAGGATTGCATCCATCCCTAACGACTTCGGTGCATAAACATCCGCCTCGATAGAGTCCCCAACAAACAAAACTGTTTCAGGTTTATGGTGAAGACCCAGAGCGTATAAGACCCTTTGATAGATTTCTGGATTTGGTTTATGGCAACCTGCACTTCCGTTCTTTGTTGCAAGACCTAGCATTCCCCCAGAACCGAAAATATGTTCGATATATTCGGACCAGCCTTTGTCTGCACACCTTCTCCGGAGCCAACGGGCGTCTCCGTAGCGGTTGCTATTGCTTACGATGGCTACTCGGTAGCCTGACTCGAATAGTTGACGTATCATAGTAGTCACCCATTCGGTTTTGCCCGAACCTCCTAGCGTACCACCATAATCAAATAACACTGCGTTGTATTTCATATATCGTTCCTCTAAAGCACCTAGTGAGAATCGGACTCACGTCTTCACCATGGCAAGGTGACGTAATACCATTATACCATAGGTGCAAAAATGGAAAGGGCAAGGTGTTGCCCCGGACGACTAGTGCTGGTCACGGTTGAGCAAGACAGTGCCGCCGTGGGTTAGCAAAAGCCTCGATGCTGTCTCATAGCCAGAGCAACATCTCACCCTTTCCTAATAACTGGGGAGAGAGGATTCGAACCTCTAACAACCTGCTTCAGAGGCAGGTGCTCTACCAATTGAGCTACACCCCATCAGATATATGGGGGTCGATCTATTATATCACGAAGAGACTTAAGACGGGAGAATATCATACTCAATGAATGCGATAAATAATGAAAATTTCCGTCGTCTGCATCTTTTTTCATCTTCGCAACATGTCCATCAACCATTATACGGAAAGAATCAAGAGATTCATTGATCTGTGTTAATTTATCTTTGCTCTCCATTCCGTGTTATTACACTAGTTATAATAATTCCCCCTAGATTTGTTGAAATAACTGGCACTTTTAATATGGTTAATCAATCGGAACGTCCCCGGTAGGATTCGAACCCACACAAATCGACTTAGAAGGTCGATGCCCAGTCCATTAGGCGACGGGGACAAAATACTAACTGGATTTTGGGTAGAAAAAGAATAGCCAGCTTGACCCACTGACTATGAGGAAGTCGTCCGCCGACAACTTCCAGGTTCTTGCCGGTGGCGACGGAGGCACGGCAAGCAATTAATCGAGAAATGCAACTCTCGCCCCATGAACAGCACGGTTTTCCGTGTTAGGAACAACCTTGTGCCATCCAATAAGAAGCAGAGTCTTGTGGTCAGGAGCAGAAATTCTGCCTCTGGCGAAAACCGATGCATCACGAACCATACGTCGGAAATGTCCCTTAGCACGATCCTTGGGGTCCATCTCCATGTAATTCTCGTTTGAGAGCCCATTGGGGTTGTTACGGTTCACCCAAACAGACTCACCACCTTGTCGGAAAAGTTCCTCGCAGTTGTGCTGACGCCGACCGCCCATCTGGATGGGCTCGTTCTTAAGGATCAAATCCTTTTCAACGTTGAGGCTGTTTTCAGGAAGGAAGAACCATTCGCCTTGTCGCTTGCTGGCGTCATTAACGCGCTTACCACGTTTGCGCTTCTTGATCTTCTTCCCTTGTTCTCGCTCGACCACCTCGGGTGGCTTCAACGATGCCTTTGCAGAGGCAATATCTGAAATGCCCCGTCGTAAGGTCGGCTTTTCGCCAGCATGCCAACGAACATGCTGAGGCTCGGGGAGAGCAGCAGCAAACCATCCCTGTTCGTCAAACCCGCAGAGAAACTTTGGCTTGGCTCCATCAGGGAGACGGGTCATCAAGACCAAGTGCTTATCCTTGGGATCAACGTCAAGAACTTGAAGGTGACGGTCAGCAATAATGTCGAAGTACTGGCCGTTACGATCCTCTTGAATGTCGATACGAAGAGCGTTGCCCTCAGCGACATTGAGTCGAATCCGGGCACCCATTGTATTAAACTTTTCGGTTACAGTCATGATCTTTCTCCCATAAGGTCAACACGGATTATACAGCCTTCAAATGGCTTGTCAAGGAAATTTCACAGAAAATAGCTCGACCAGGATTTGAACCCGGACTGCGAGGATCAAAACCTCGCGTGCTGCCAATTACACCATCGAGCTAAGGAATACGGGTGACAGGAATTGAACCTGCAAGACTTCTGCTTGGAAAACAGACGCTTTACCAGATAAGCTTCACCCGCTCAAAGCTCCCTCCCGGACTCGAACCGGGTTATCTGGTTTACAAAACCAGTGCATCACCAGTCATGCTCAGGGAGCAAATAGCCACGGCAGGACTCGAACCTGCAACCTTCTCCGTATGAAAGAGATGATCTTGCCAGTTGATCTACGTGGCCATAACAACTATAATGAGTAAGCAGAATGATTGGTGTAACGTGGTTCGGGTGAGATCCCCGGCTCTTTAGAGACGATACATAAATTAGCACGCCGGTTAGCAAGCCAAAAAGAGCCAGATGCATGGTCTGGCACCCGGAAGTGAGGGTGGAGAATCGGGAATCCCTCGTCATTCTGCAATTCTTAACATCCCCGGCAGGAATCGAACCCGCAACCTCTGCTTCGAAGGCAGAGATGATATCCAATTTCACCACAGGGACAAAATGTATAATTGTTCATGTTCAACTATGACTTCTACTACGAAATTTACAACGCCCTTTACGCCAGAAACTATCATAAATGGCAATGCACCACTCAAGCAAAGGGCGTTTGCGAACTCATTCTCAACCATGAGCCTCTCAGTGCTGCCCAAACCATTCTTGATGTCGGTTGTGCTAAAGGTTGGGCCTTGCAACATCTTCAAGAGCATGGCAGAGGAGTAGCAGGCATCGACATCTCCGAGCGAGCGATCAAATTCTTGAAAGAACAAGATTTTGAATGTTGCCTAGCCTCTGCCATGGACATCCCTTATGAAGATAGCTCGTTTGATCTTGTTATGAGTACAGACGTTTTTGAGCATCTGCTACCAACGGATGTTGAGCAAGCGATTTCGGAATGTTATCGAGTAGCGAGCAGGTATCTCGTATTGCAAATTCACACTGGTAAGAGCAGAATACGATTTGCTGCTGGGCAGTGGGCAAAGAGCAAAGGTTTAAATACGTTGCATCTCACGATCAAACCAACGAAGTGGTGGATTGAACAGTTTACTAATGATCGTGCTGCTGAAGTAATTTTTCAACAAGGTTCGGTCTTTGCTATTGAGATAAAACGTCCCCGACAGGAGTCGAACCTGTAATAAGAGTTTCGTAGACTCTCGTGATATCCAATTTCACTACGAGGACAAAGGGTGCTCGACCGGATTCGATTATCCCGCCTTGTTTTTGTTAATACGGCAAATAGTTTCTCGCCGAAATCCGAATTGTTCGGCAATTTCGGATTGAGTCTTCTTTCCTTTGGATAATTCCGCTTTGATTTTTAGAACCAAATCTTCGGTTAAATTCCGATAAGCAGGCTGATACGAGTTGATCGCTCGTTTAATTTGAGATTGTCTTCTATTACCCATAAGAGGGTTGAGTGTTTTCATGAATTCCACTGCGCGTGCGCCTCTTATTCTAATAACAAACACATCTTTCCATTCATTGTTCTTCCGACGATTATCTCTTCCTGGATGATATTTAACATTCCAAAGTTCGGAAACTTTCTGGATTATATCTTCGTCAGTCGTTGCCATCGAAATTACCGGCAAATTCGGGCTGGACGGTGGGCCTGACATAAAAGAACCCTCTCCTTCAAGTAGTCCCGCCAGCCAATATGTATCTTTCTTGTTCATGGTGATACTCCTTCACCATGAACATTCATTGTGATTCAAGGGAGTCCTGTAAGAATCCCAGAAAATCACAATAAAATAAAGGGTATCTAACGGGAATTGAACCCGTGCCCACAGACTCACAATCTGTTATGCAACCACTACACCATAGATACCATAGTACGGCCAGAGGGAATTAAACCGGCAGTCCTCGGACTCACAATCCGATGCTTTGACCAATTAAGCTACGAGCACCATTGAGTTAAACGTCGTTTTGATAAATCGCTGTCAACCGATCCAACCCACAAGAGACCTCTAGGATCGGATATTCAAAATCTGTTCGATCTGAGATTGCAACTGCTTCATGATCGTGCAGATAAATGTCCGTCGTCTTTTTTGAGTAGAAAGGAGGATCAGTCGGTTCGGATCTTATGTCTTTCTGCGGAAAGATATGTCTGAGAATCGCTTGTATGCTATTTACTGCACAAGCATGGTAGTTTGCTTTTGTTCCTTCATGATAGGCAAGTTGAAACTCCAACTGATAAAACTGCTTAAAGCGAAGGTGAGCAAACGTATTATCTTGTTCTACTCTGAAAGACAGTCCGGCTTGCCACAAGCACATAGGAAGTATCTTAGCCAACTTCGTCTTTTGCGGGCAAACGACCGGAAACATTAGGAATGTTCCTTTGGTGCTTTCCGGTCTGAGATACAGATCTTCTTTCTCAACCTTCCATAGATCGAAATCATCATCGATATGATCTTGAACTATGGATTGGGGCACTAAACAAGGAGTTTCGATTCTCACAAACTCGATTGCTCTATTGAGTTCTTTGAAGGCTGCTTTCAATCTCTCCGAAATTTCGGAGATTAGAAAGTTTCGAATGCGGATGTCATCTGCTGTGTAATAGATCAGGCCATTGGGCCATGTTGGTACAGGTTGCATGGTTTTCTCCTCATAATTGGTCTTTATGTTGAGTGGACGCCCTTGACCGGACTCGAACCGGCGTCTTCGCCTTGAGGGGGCGGTATCCTGGCCACTAGACGACAAGGGCAAAATGAAACAAGCAGGCCCAGGCCAGAAACCCGATATCTGCTTGTTTCGAAATTTGCGTAACAAACATCATTCTCACGTACCTCTATTATGAAGGAGAGAATAATGCAACTGAATCCACAGATGCGATGGAATGTATCCATGGACATCCATGAACTACGTTTAGTACTAAAGTCTCTTGGAGGACGATTGTCTGAAGAAGAACAAAAATCAGCCAAAGATCTCGGCGACCAGATTACGAGACAACGTGTTGCTGCTACCAAAGCAATGCTTGGAGAAAACGACAAGCTTCTCAAGAACCTGGACTGATGGAACCACCGGGATTCGAACCCGGAACTTCGCCTTGCGACAGCGACGTGCTCCCGTTACACTATGGCCCCAAAGCCAACAGACAGAGGACAGTATATCTGTTGGTTGCGACTATATTAATATCCTTTGACGCGCCTGTCCGACGCTCATGACCCGGGTGGGGAAGTCATGAGAATCAATCCACACCACCATCGTGCAGCTTTCCTGCAAGCATCACAAGGACTCAATCGATAGGGGTGCCAGCACCCTTTCGTCCAAGCAATAGGCATCTGGATGAGAGGATTTGAACCTCCGACTTCCGCCTCCCGAAGACGGCGCTCTACCAGCCTGAGCTACATCCAGTCAACGCCCTCGCAGGGTATCGATCCCTGTTTATCTGCCTGAAAAACAGATGTCCTAGCCAGTAGACGACGAGGGCATATCGCGCCCTGGATGGGGCCAGGGCGCGGTTGTTGACGTATCTTTAAAGTCTGCCAATAAGCTTCATGGCAAGACTGACTGGCATTCTGCCAGCTCTATTCACTTGTCGCCCAGTTGGGCCGTATGACCGTCGCTCGAAGCGAATTCTCATTTGAGTTCACTAAATTCAGGTAGTTGACGTTGCTGTCAACATGCCTAATTTAGTAAACCAACTCCCACGGAGTGTTGCCGTAGCTCACCGCTTTGTCGGTCACGTTCTAAACATCTGGGTGACAGGACTCGAACCTGCAAACTCATGCTCCCAAAGCATGCGGGCGACCAGATTGCCCAACACCCAGTTATAACCCACAGTATGATCAGCGCTTCACTACTCCCGTGGGTTCAAGCATCACGGCGCTGTATCCACCAACCGGCAAAATCAAATAAAAAACCCTCACAACTCATTGAGTTGCAAGGGTTTGTGGAAATCGACTTTATTCCTTTACCCTTACAACTCACACCTTCCGGGTTCTTGCCCGGCGCGTGGACCTGCTGTCCGCTGCATCGCAGCGGCCATCGTCGGTCTCTTAGTTGTATGGGTCATCTCGTACATTGCTTCACCTTAAAGAAGGATACGACATTATACGCTGTTTGTCAAGCCATACCTGTAAAACTTTCAATTATTTTTACAGGAAAATGCCGGGGTAAAAAGAACTGTTAAATGGGAGCACGTATCTCCCAGAAAGAGAGTTTATTATGAAATTAGCAAGAATTGCACTTCTATCTGCATTTGTTCTAGTTATGACCGGATGCGTGGCTGGCAGCCGCATTGAACTTGGCCCTGTCAAAGTCGGGTCATGGGTGCAAGCTCATGAATGGAAACCAGCCAAGTTTTACGCAAAGGATGGCGCAGTTGGATCAACCCTCGGTTTCCTTTCTTCGGAAGTAAACGGAGAGATCAGCAAATGCGAAGGCTTCGGCGTTGCTGCTCGTGTTAGTTGGGATAAGGCTGAGTAACTAGAAATAAAACGGAGCGTAACCGAATCGAACGGTCAAACATTAGTTTGGCCCGGCTTTCGAGGCCGGTTGAGCACCATTGCTCACTACGCTCCAAACGGATAGGGAGAGATTCGACAAATTTCACAATGGTTCCTATCCACAACCTTGTATAATAGCACATGGATTATACATGTGCTGAATGTCAAATATCTTTTAACAGTAAGAATCATTCCTACGACAGTAGTAAGAAACGGGGTCGGGGAATTCGTAATTCTTTTTGTTCTAGTGAATGTTTTCGTAAATATCATCATCACCATCCCAGAGATTTCTTTAGGTATTGAGTGGAATGGAATCGTTCATTACAAACCTATCTACGGAAAATTAAAACTGGCCAAAATTCAACAAAGAGATGCCGAAAAAGCGAAACTTGCACAAGAAAAAGGCATACATTTTATTGTGATCCCGGACTTAGTTTCTACTGAACAAAAAGTCAGAGAAGCATTTTTATCCATTGTTCCGATTGTTAAAAATTTAACGGAGAGCAAGGGAATTGAACCCTTATGACCTCTTATAAAGCCAACGTGATTTCCAATCACGCGCAGCAAACCAATATCTGCCTACTCTCCAAAACCAGGCCCCCACCTGATTTCCAATCAGGCACCTGGCTCCAATCAGGACAGCCTATCCTTTGTATTCTTCACGAAGTTCTGTTAAAATTTCTCCAAGCCAATTGGTTCCACGCCAACTGCTTTTATCCATGGCCTTGGGATCATCTTCCGCCAAGCCAATGCCCCAAATAACGTCTGTAGGGCTGGCTTCGACCAGCGGTTTATCACCCGTCTCCATAAGGGTTCTTTTGAGTTCGTAATTTTGATCAAATTTTGCACGACTGCCTTGTTTGACTAAATCCCTTGCTTCTTTTTCCCAAGTGGCTTGATTAAAACCCTTCACTTTGCGCCCTATGGCTTTTTGCTTCGACGGCTGGTCGGTTTCCATAATGGACTTCTCTGCTTCAGTGTCTCCAAACATTCTGGCTTTGCATGCCATCATCCATTGCTCAGCACAGTTGTATGTTATTCCATATATTTGAAAAACAGAAGGATACCACTGTGAGAATGGCCCACCAAAGAACAGGAAAAATTTACTTTGGTGATTCGCTTTGTGTCTTCTGATAAGTATATCCAGTTTCTCCCGAAGTCTTTTAGCCCCTTCGAGAGTGATGTTCATATGATCATAGCCAGTCGGGGCATCATCAGCAACATACTTTAATTGGTCTGCGGTCATGCCTGCCGTCCAACCCCATTGAAGTTGAATCATTGGCCCACCGCCGATCGGCCCTTTGTGTCCGACATCGCCGTGATCAATAACCTCAACTTCCCAATACACTTCGTCTGCATCTATAGGAACATGTGAATCACTCATATGTGGCTCTTCTTGAAGTTTTGCGATGAGCGTATGATCTTCAATATAAAAGACCGATGGACAAGGCCCCTCGGCACGATTTAGGGCGGCATTGATAATTAGCTGTCCCAATCGCATGTCTGGGCATTTCTCCCAAATGCGTTGGATTTCAGTGAGCACTTTCGGTATTCTCTTTGGATCTCTCATTTTCCAACCTGGCTATTTTAGCCCATTTGTTCCAGTCTTTGATACTTACTGAAGTAGGAGGAATCCAATCCCACCCTACCCTAGTTCCTTCATATGTAGGCAGTATTTTTTCGTAAGTGACACTCAATCTGTCTACAGAGATAATTTTGCG
>SDBT01001502.1_pt1 | contig 41235 bp, 64 predicted proteins | sample 2277101 | NCBI WGS metagenome assembly SDBT01 (sample SAMN10404973, study PRJNA504765) | marine sediment metagenome | isolation source: marine sediment core GS10_PC15, 103 cmbsf | place: Arctic Ocean: Southern Knipovich Ridge | collected 2010 | reverse complement strand
AGCGTGGAATTACATTACAACAGTCAACCCCACCCTAGGAGGGTAAATGTTCAAGTCTTTCGGCAGAATTACAGTAGCTTCGTCCGGCACTCCAGTGCAAGCTACCGTAAACGAGTCTGCTCCAGGGGATCGATTTTCGGCCCACTCTATTATGGTGGAACGGGATGACCCGAATGATACCGGCTTGGTTTACATTGGTACCTCTTCTGCCATGAACATTGCGACTCTTGCGGGAGTCATTGCGATCCTGGCAGTCCCTACCACAAACTTCCTTCCTGTATTTACGGTCACCATCACTCATATGCCCGATGGCGTGAACGCAAACGAATTGTGGATTGATGCTGACGTAAGTACGGATTCTGTTCTCGTGTCAGGAGTGGTAGGATAACATGGAACAATTGCCTCAACTCGGTCCCGACGCACTGAAAATCATTTACGCGCCAACGGCCGATGGTCGAAAGCCCGGGCGTCCCAACATGATCTCGATCATGGCGAAACTGTCCGATAAACTCGATTGTTACAGCACAGAAACAGTTGCTCTCGCGCAACGCAACACTGATCATTTGAAAGTAAAGATCAAACGCTTGCAGTGGTCTATCGCCGCTCTTGCGGTATTGGAGATTATTTTACGCTGGATTTAAGTTCTCAGGCGGAAGACCGCCTTCGGGCAGGATCCCGGTGTGAAGGAAAGAGAAAAAGATGCCCTTTAGACAACGAGTAAAAATTTCAGGCTTCGAATCCAGTACCCTTCTGGATAGAGAACGGAGCGGTTTCCACGATAGCGTAGGTTTCCATTCCGGCGTGCCACGTGAAAATGCTGTGAATGATGACCGGCTGGCTGAACGGGCGTTGCTGCAAGGCGCTCAATCCGGACTGTTGGACGATCGAGTGTCCGTTGACGCGGAGGATGATAGCAATGATCTACGCAACTAAAACCGATTTCGAAGAAACTGACGTTGTAGAAACGCCCTTCGTCGATGAGATCGCGAACCCTGGAAAGAAGAAATACTAATGGCTCTCAAATCAAATTTCGAAGACTCTAACGTGATCTCCTCTCCCTTTGTGGACGAGGTGGCGAACCCCGGCCAAGGTGGAGTTCTGGGTCAGATTGGAAGAAACGTTGACAAACAGGATGCGCTACTTGGTAACACGCCTAGGCGCGATGGAGCCAAACTTTCCAAGTCCGACCGAGAATCGCGAATGACTGACGCGCAAAAAATCGCACAGGCGAGAGTTGACCTTGCGGACAAAAAACACGGCGATCCTAAGAACAAAAACAGCAAAGCGGCTAACCGCGCAGAAGGACGATAATCTATGTCTGACACCACTCGATTCCACACCGCTGAACGTGACGTTCCGGTCCCGGGAACACGCCAACCTTTGTTTGCGGCTGAAACGCTTGCCATTGAAGCACTCATTCAAGCGGACCCCGGCAACACTACCAACATCTTGATCTTCGACCGGCTGGCCGGTGGGACACAGGGAGCCGAACTGACTCCTGGCGATGCCTTTCCCGTCAATGCACAGTGGGTAATGGACTTGCCTGACCTCTCCGCGATCTTCATCGACACCGCTACCCCTGACGACAAAGTCACGATTACCTGGAGAGATTAAATGGATCTTCGACACGCACCTCGTACGCTCCTTTCTTTGGGCGCAGTCAACACCTCCGGCACACCTCTCATCAATCAACTCGCTATCTGGACCGATCTCGATACCGTTCAAGGCTTGGCCGGTCTGACCTTTGACGGGACCACTTTTGTTCTTACTGGCGACCAAACGACCAGCGGCTTTCTTGCCCTTGGTGCGACCCCCGCTTCAGCTGGAACGCTTCGTATGGATAATGGTGCCTCAATGCGTTGGCGAAATGGTGCCGATACTTTTGACCACACAATCTTGAATATGGACACCGACAACCTCGAAATCGGTTCCGGTGTCGGTCAGGTAGACATTTTCACTTCCTCAGCCGGATTGTTTACTGACGTGGCTTTGAGTATCGGTTCGAGTCCCGCAGCAGCCGGTACACTTCGACTGCCGTATGCGGGTACAATCGCCTGGAGAGACGCGGCTGGTGGAGCGGACCTTTCGGCAATCGACTTCACAGGAGCAGCAGGATCAGAAATCTTGCAGCTTGGATTCGGTGACATTTTTGGGGTCAACCTCAGTGCGACAAACGGCGTCGGTGTAATCTCCGACTTTAACGTAGTCGGCGATCAAACTCTCACCGGCTCTCTCACAACAAACGACGTTGTTACGCTGACACCTCCTGCTTCCGTGGCGGCTGAGGGTCTAGTCAACGGAGACTTCACGGTCTTTACTGGTTGGACTGAGACCGGTCAATTTACTCAAGGCGCGGGTGTATATGCTTACCTAGAAGCGGGCGGATCAACCGGTACGATTATCCAAGCTACAGCGGGTATGGCTGTTCCCATCCTGGCGAACACTCTCTACGAACTGACCTACACAATTTCTAACGTAGTCCAAACTGTTCGACTCGCTCTTGAACCTCCGTTTGTTGACTCATCACTTACATTGGAAGATCCCATCACAAATGGTACGAAAACTGTCCGCTTTTGGTCAGGCGCGCAAGCCGTAAACACAGGGTTTATCCTGAGCGGTGACGGCGGTGCCACAGGGGACGCTTTTGATATTGATGATATTTCCCTAAAGCGAGCGACTGAAACAACCGTTACCGTTGAAGGCTACATTCAAGGCTTGCAAACGGGAGGACTAGCTGGCGGATTCCGCATTGACGATAACGGAATCTTGATTCTTGGTCAACGACGAAAAGATCAAAGTGGCATTATTGCCGACGTAATGATTATTGGCCCTGAAGCGGGAACCTCGTCAGGTTTCGACACTTCTGGAGCGATCGCCTTCCGCGCACAACACCATGATGGTGCTTCCCCCGTTTCGAGCGACTGGCGAATCTACAACGAACCCGCAAACAATCTTGGTGTTTCTCGATATAGATGGTCAAATAGAATTGGCGAAGCGGCTTACGCTGTTAAAATGCAGTTGTTTAGTGATTCGAACCGGCTAGAGATCAACGCCGAACCAGGAGCCCAACCCACTACGGACGCAGACACGAAGTTGCTGATTCAAAATAACTTGAACGTTACGGATCATTGTAATTTCTCCATCATTTCTGGAGCAACCTCGGGAGAATCGCGGATTCACTTTGGGGATTCTGCTGACGAAAACGAAGGTGTATTTCTCTTTCGAAATGCTACCTTTGACTTTTCGTGGACGGTTGGCGGCACAGCTAACGCCCTTCAACTAGCCCTCGCTGAGTTGACCCTAGAATCTTCTATGTCATTGAATTGGTCTACGGATGTGAAACTCTTCCGTGACGGTCCTTGGGAACTCGCTCTCCGTGATGGATTGAACGACAACTTCTTCTACGTCTACGGAACCTTTACCGATTCGGACAACTACGAGCGGCTGGCGGTCTACGCTGGCTCGCCGGTAAATCACATTATCGAATCGCAAACCGCTGGAACAGGTGGCGACGACATCAACATGATCGTACGCGGAGCGGGGACAGGGCAACTTACATTAGGTCACACCGCAGGTGCAAATGTCAACATCATTACGGCCAACGGTGTTATCTTTCGAGTCGGCCCGAACCAAACGGGTGTGTCTATGTCGTTTCATGACGCCAACGCTGAACAAACCTCGATGTCAGGTGCGACTGTAACCTTTTCGAATATCATTCCCGCGAATGTAATTATTCAATCTGTTCTCGTTCGCGTAACTACCCTCATCACCGGAGCGACGACTTTCAACATCGGTGACGGGTCTACCGCAGATCGTTGGGGGAATGGCATCGCCGTGGCTCAGAATACGACCACTGACGTTTCGGATTACACGGTTGATCTTGGACCGTTTTACTCAGGTGCGGCAACTAGCGATGTTGTCCTCACAGGGGTCGGCGGAAGTTTCACGGCAGGAGCGGTGCGAGTGATCGTTATCTACTCCATCGTCCAACCGCCGACATCTTAATGGACATCGATCTCGTACGGTCCTGTTCAGCGTACGCATTTTTTCCTGATGTTTTAGGAAACTTTGCAAAGCGAGAAAAGATTGACGCTCTTAAAGAATCGATCTTGGAACATGGAATCCTAGAACCCTTGGTACTGGAAACGTCCGGACCTCGGGTCGAGAAATACCACGTACCGTATTATCTCGTTGATGGAATTCATCGACTACAAGCGGCAACTGAACTCGGGCTAGACACAGTGCCGGTACGGTTTATTGGCGCTTGACAAACACGATAAAGTGTGATATACTCTTTAATGGAGGTTTTTAATGGCAAAAAAGAAAGAAAAAGCACTACAAGTTTGGAAATTCTCAAAGTCTCAGGTTGCACTTCTCGTGGAACAGGCGAAGATTCACATGAGTGAATTTGCACCCTTTCGCCAGTATCAATCCGCAGCACAGAGCGAACTTCTGAATTCCTTCCGTGACGAACTAAACATCCCTCAAGGACAGCCGTTGGACGTAGATTTGAACACGCTTCAATTCACCGAACGTCGGGACAATGTTGTACCGATCAAACCGGTAGAAGACGAAAAAGCGACGTAAAACCCTATGTTCCGCACAGCTTAATACCCTATGGCTTATCAGCATCTTACCTGGGGTGCGTTGAAAACCCTCGCACACAATCGCGTGGGTGGCGCAGCCTTCTATACCTTGGCAGAAGTAGAGTTGTATCTGGCTGAAGCCTTGCGTGTATGGAACTTGCTGACCGGCCACTTCCGGGGTACGGCGGCGGTTGCCTCAGTCGGATCTCAAATCTTCTATGACACAACGCTCCACACGCTGGACACCACGGACCAAAACATCCTCAATGAAATCCAATATCACACACTTGAAACGCCAGATAACGGGGCTTCTCTCGACTCCGATATGTGGACGATTGGTGAGTGGGTGGATTATCTCAACGCGCGCGCTGCTCACTTCCTCGCCGAGACCAAGCTGGTTCTCGTACGAGACGCGTCCCTGGCGACAATCATCGACACCACTCAATACGACCTCGGCTCAGGTATCTCTACCTCTCTGCTCGAGGTTCACCGTGTAGCTTGGCTGGACGCCTTGGGTATTTCCCACGGTCTCCGGGAAGGGTCAACACTCACATATGACAGGCTGCTACCTACCTGGACTACCTCGGCAGCGTCTCAGGAACCTGAAACGTACGTCCGGGCGGGTCGGCCTCAACTGAAGATCGAAATTATCCCGGCGCCCTCAGCGGCCGGTACGCTCGATGTTCTGTTCACTGAACGGCCAACTCAACTACCGCAAACGCCGGACGCGACTGTGCTGGCAATTCCAAACGACTTTACGCCGTATATCAAGTATGGTGCAATGGCTGACATCTTTGCAAAGGAAGGTCAAGCCAATGACCCTGAAAAAGCAGCGTACTGTGAAGCCCGATACACAGAGGGTATTCTTATCGCTCGACACGTCCTCAGACGACAAATGCACCAGCGAGTCGAATTCGGGGGTGTACCACTTGACTCCGAGACTCTCTTTTCGATGGACTTGGGCGCGGATGGCTGGCAAGCGGATGATAGCACGCCGACGGAGTGGATGCCAGTGGGCCTCACTCAAATTGCGATTCACCCCGCTCACCTCGCTGGATCCACCACCCTCGACATCGACGGACTGATCTCTGCTACGATCCCCACAGCCGATGGGCAGTTCCCTGACATCCCCCACTCCGATGTGGAGACGCTGTTAGACTACGTGCATCACATCGCTACCTTCAAGCAGGGCGGACAGGAATTCCAAACTGGAATGTCAATGCTGCAAAAGTTTTTTGGATCAGCACATGACGCGGTTCTCCGGGCTGACCTGGAAGCCCATTACGAACAATTCGCGGGAGCAGATCCTGACATCGATACGAAACTGGTAAACGCTGATGCCACCTAAAAATCCTTGGCAATACGATATTGTCCACCTCAACAACAAAGGTATCGACTTGATCCACCCTATCGAACAGGTGGACAAAGACCACTATTCGCGAATGGAGGACGTCAAGTCTCTCCAAGAAGGAACGATTACGCCTCGACCGGGTACTTCGCTCGTCAACGCAGACGCGTTTGCCCTTGCCGGGTTCGCTGCGGGTACGGAGTCCGAGACAGAACAAGGGTGCGGTACGACTAGCGTTCTTGTTTCCTCAGGCTCGGGTGACGGTGTCAAAGGCTCATACGTTACTGTGATCGCCTCGACCGCGCGCGTCTCGAAGTTTTGGGTCTTTACCTTTATTCAATCAGCAGGATTGCCGGACCTGAATATCGCCTGCTCCGCAGACATTTCCTTTGACGCCGGGGCGGGACCAGAAGTTGATTTCATCGACGGTCACGCGTTCGAGTGCGCCAGAAAAAGCACCTCACCGCTCACTACGGGTGACACCTTCGAGTTTCCCTTTGAAGTTCCTGCGGGTTCGAGAATTCGTGTTCGCATCGAAGACTCCGACCCGTCCGCTCGTACTTACGGTTTTACTGCCTCGATGATTGGATAAACTATGCTAACAGAATCGTCTCCCTATACAAACATCGTGTCGGACACTATGGTGGACTCCGACGGTGCGTACGTTCGACTGATCGAGTCTACCTCACGCGCGTACAAGTGGATGTGCGTATCCATCGCGACGACGCAACAATCCATCACCGGCTTGCTGGATCTTTCGGTTGGCGGTGCGGGTTCAGAAGTCAACTTCATGGATGATCGTATGCTTGGTGTTAGAGCCGGTCCCTTCGGGAGAAAGTCGGCTCACCTCTTTTACTTCCCGGTTGACATCGCGTCGGGAGTGGAAATTCGAGCGCGTATCCAAGACGACAACGCGTCGGGAATCACATGGCGAATGAAAGTTATGTTCTCGGACGTTGGACCCCCGGCTGGAACGCCTACTCTGATGGACTCGACGGACGTAAGAGTCCTCGTCAACTCTTCGACGGCTGACGTCTACGGGTCGTACGTCAACTTGATTACTTCCACAGCGCACGATGCGAAGTGGTTGCTGATTGGGCAGGGACGAGGCGGTGGGGCTTCTAACGCTGACACGGAATTTAGTATCGGTTTGGGAAACCCTCCGACCGGTGTCGACGAAATCGACGAGTTCGGGCTTATCGGTTACAATGACGGTGGCGGCGGTCAGGCGAATACAAGTCGATCTTTACTGATTCCATGCGACTTCCCCGCTGGAAGCCAACTACAGGCGCGGGTGAAGGATAGCAACAACGCTACGCTTGGGTACTGGTTCTCAGTTCAAGTTTTAGGATAAATAATGGCCGAACAAGTATCAGCAAAACTTAGTGTAAGTTCCTTTGCGGGTGCCGATCTCAAAGGATCGTACGTCGAGGCAATGGACCCTACCAATTTCAAGTGCAACTGGCTTGAGATTGTTTTGCTCCCTGACGGAACTATCTCCACCAAATGCAACGTGGATGTTGCGGTGGGCGCGGATATGTCCGAAGTAGACAAGATCATCGAGTTCCCGTTTGTAGTAAACGGTGGCAGTTCCGGCGACAACCAATCCGGGTATCAAAAGATTTCCGTACCGTTCGAGTTCGACGCTGGCGTGCGGTTGTCGGTACGTTGTTGTGACCCATCCGGTTCTGCAATCGGTTACAAAATTCAAATCCGAATCATTTCATATTAAATCATGGCAGACGAAGTACACTCAATTAAAAATCTGATTGACTCAGAATCCGATACGTCTGCTCTCATCGTGGGGACGCACCGGCCTGGGGCTGGCACTGGTCACCTCTTCTTTGAGTCGCCCGTAGGTGTGTTCACTGAAGTCGACGGTGGCTTTGGTGTCGAACCGTTCTCCATGCTGGCGTGGCACCCTCTACTCGATGATGCAACCTGGGTTTATGTCTCGGATGATACTCAGTCTCGGCGTATTAACGTTACTGGGACGGACGTCAAGGTGGGTATCCCGAGACCTAACCGCCACGGAATTGCGAACGAATACGTGGGAATGATCACTCCCTCAGTCGGCACAGCAACAGTTATTCCCATCTACGACCTAGCGATGGGAGACGACGGGACGGCTCAAGCCGATTGGTGGTCGAACGACGTCGACTTCGCCATTACCGGTTCTACGGAAACGATTACAACCAAAAAATTGGCGCACGCCGACGTTGGTGGATCACTGAACTTTGTGACTTTGCACCTTATTCCTGTTCCTGCGGAATCTACGGTGGTGACTGCAGTAGCTGGACGCATCTTCCCTTCCACCCTGGATCTGGAAATTGATACGAACATTTCCTCACGGATTGAAGCCTTCTTCAAGATGTCTCACCCTCAATCAATCAACTTCCTGCGTCTCGAGTTCTCTTTGGAAGTGGTCAAGACCGGCTTTGGATTCGCCCAAAACGGAACCGATGTAAATATCACTGAGACGGCCCACGGTTATGCCACTGGCGACTTCGTCTTGGTGACTGACGTGACTGAAAACGGTGCGGACGTCAATGGCACGTGGCCTATCACTGTTGTGGACGCCGACACTTTCAGATTGGACGCTTCGGTCTGGGCCTCGACTCCTACGGGGGGATCGATGGTGAATATGTCGAAGAACGCATACTTCAACGACATCACTCCCGCTACCTTCTCAGCAGGTTCTCAACTTAACCAAGACTTGCTTACCGCAGAACAACAAGACGCGTCCGATACTGATCGCTTGCGAGTCCAATTCGACGAATGGCTAGTGAACCTCCGCAGCCACCCTGAGTACGGAGAGGCGCGCTATCAATTTTACATTTCTTACGGTGAATGGGGCTTTAAGAATTGGGTAGAAAACATTCGCGGTAACGGACAGGATAATACCGTTGGCGACGCTGAAGATAATTTCACTACTGCCCGGGCGACTTCAGACGAATGGTTTCAATACTCTCGACCCAAAGCTGCATTCATTCGTTCCGGTTCAGACCCCACCTTGAATTGGGACAACGTCACAGCCATGAGCATTTCTGTACAATACAACGACTCTGCTCACGATGGGGGAGAACTTCTTGGAGATCGAGTGTCCTTCTCTGAATTCGATATGGTCGAGTCAGCATCACAATTGAACTCCATTTTCGGCGGGCTTCCGTACGACTGGCGCTATACTTACTTTGAATCCTCAACGGGCGTGGAATCCAACGCTTCTCCGCGTATGCCCGAAGGAATCGATGTTGTCAATCAACCAATCACACTCACAGTAACCGGTATCGACACTGCCATCTGCGACAAAATTCGTCTGTATCGACGTGGCGGGCTGCTGCAAGATTGGCACTTGCTCGACACCATCGCAAACCCTGGTGCAACAACCACAACCTACGTTGACGGTAAGCCGGACTTCGACATCTTCCAGGCTGAATTTTTGCAGTTGGACAACTACCCACCTCTGCCTGTCCCGGTAGAAGTGACTCAACTGCTCACATTTTCAGAGCGATTCTCCAATGCCGCTTGGGTGAAAACCAACGCTACGCTCAGACCCAACGTCGCTTCCTCTCCTCGATTTACTAACACAGGCGACTCCCTAACCGCAACGATGGACGATGGGGGAATTCATCAAGTTATCTCCGACCCGGGCAAGGTAACTTACTTCTCCATCTACGTGAAGGCGAAGAAGATCACCGGTTCCGGACCGCACATTTCTCTAGCGAATAACATTGACGCAGACGTTGACATTACTCTCTCCACTCCAAACTTCCGACCTCGAGAGGGTGGGGCTACGGGTGTGTGGGAACGATTCGTCATGACGTGCTCGACCGGCATCACCGAGGTGCGATTGAAGGTGGTGAACGACACTGATGAAGTTTATATCTGGGGAGCGCAACTCGACGACTGGGATGCAACGAGTGGGTTCATCGCTCCTGCGCGACACACGCCTGACTTGCACGACATCACTTCTCTGGAAAACAGAGACCGAACGACGCGCCCAGATCGAAACAACCCTGACGAACATATTCCTGTCATCCAAGGATCGGCGTCCATCGACGACACAACCAACGTGTTCACTGAAATCCTCGAAGACGGTGGCCCTCCGCAAATGTGGTGGGGACCGTATCAAGGTAACACTACCTTCGCTATTCGCGGTCACAAAGACGGTTCACTTGTAGACGCTGGAAGCGTTTATTGGTGCAAGCCTGGACAACCGGATCACTGGTCTCCTTTCGACCGTCTGCCTGTCACACAAGCTGGTGAACCCCTACAAAACGGGTTCCTGTACAACACTCACTCGTATGTCTGGTCTAAAGAAAATCTCTACCGCATCGATCCTGACCCCACTGGGCGTGCTCAATTTGTGTCTTGGCCTACCCCTGTCGGTCGAGGCTTGCTGAAGCCGTGGGCCTTTGCGGTTGGACCTAAGATTTGGTTCTTCGCAGACGGAGGAATCTATGAAACAACCGGTGGACCCGCACGATCCATCACGGCTGGCTCGTTGATTCGCCCTCTCTTCGAAGGACAAACGATCAACGGTATCTCGGGTGTGGCACAGCAAGACGACGACGAAGTGCGAATGGAATTCCGAGGTAACTACCTCTACTTCATGTTCAGAGACCTCACTGGTGCTCGGGCTGTATTAAGATGGCACCACGTCTTCGAGCGATGGGAATACTTCACGTACCTCGACCCGGTACGGATGGCATACGCAAAAGAAGGCGACCGTGGACTTCTCTACGGAACCGACAATGGATTCATCACGAACTCCGGTGGGAATTTCGATGACCACGGCACGCCTATCGCGGGAAGTTTCCGGACAGGTGCGCTCGATCAAGGTCACCCCGGCAAACAAAAAGTCTACGGCGACATCCACATTGAGGCTCTGATCCCAACCGGCGTAACCGTAGTCGTGAGTCCCTTCCTTGACGACGAAGAGACCGCTGAATCCTCACAGAACCTCGTAGGAACCGAGTCGCGACAACGCTACAAGATCACAATGGGCAAGGACAAGATCGCTCGATCACTCTCTCTCGACTTCGCGGGCATTGAATCAACCGCGACTGCGGGCTGCGCGATCCACGAAATCGATATTGCTTACCAAATTGGTCAAGAGGACGAACTGCTGTGGGACACTTACTTCGAGGACGACGGTACGCTGGAAGACAAGTGGATCACCGGTCTGTACCTAGAAGCCGACACTGGCGGCGTGAACAAAGACATTGCAGTCTTCGTCGACGGCGTAGAAATCACCTCCGAAGGCTCACCCTTCACGATCAACACTGCGGATATGCGCCCAGTGAAAGTTTCCTTCTCGTCTCCGGTACGCGGCACGCATATGCGCTTCACCTCTCTCGCTGTGGCCGGAAAGCTGCGGGACTGGCGTTGGTTGTGGGAAGCCCAACCGGTCGTGCTCACAGATCCGTTCGCCTGGGACAACCTGGGATCGAACCACGAGAAGTACGTCAAAGGGTTCAGCATTGACGCCGACACTTCGAATGCTGCCGTGACGTTGCAACTCCGCACGAACGGAAACGAAACTCTCAACGCCCTTGGGTCAGACACTTTCGTCTTCACCCACAATGGGCGTCAACAAAGCCAGTTCGCGTTTGATGACTCAGGTGCGAACCAAGTTCTAGCTGAGGTTGTGCGCCTTGCCAATACCTCCTCCAACCCTCTACAGGTGTTCAACCTTAGCTGGATTTTTGACACTGAACCTCCGCACAAAAAGCGGTGGAACACTCAAGACCGTTCCTTCAATCTTCCTGGTTGGGGTCATCTACGTGACGCTTACTTCGCTATTCGGTCCGCAGCAGACGTTACGCTGACTGTGACTATCGACGGAAATGCTCAACCGGGAATTACTATCTCCAACACCTCCGGGGCGCGTGTCAAAAAGTATGTACAGTTCCCTGCTGGCAAGGGTAAGGTGTTTCGATTTGTGTTGACCTCAGCAAGCGACTTCAAAATCTACAACGAGGACACCAACGTTTGGGTCAAGGCTTGGAATTCTTCAGTCGGTTACAAAAAGTTCCAGCTTCCCTTTGAGGGAGGCACACAGAACCCTTAATGCTCGGTCGGGGCTCCCTCGGGCAGAGATTTCGGTGTGAAGAATAGATGGCAAAGACAATTATTCCAGCGCGACGGCACTACCCTAACATCTTTACGTTAGAGGGTAAGCTGGACGAGCCTGAAGTAGATAATACGATCCGCAACCAGTGGCTGTCAATTTACACGCTTCAGCAAGACGTGATCGATACAAAGCACTTCCTCGAAGATGCTATCGACCGAGGTGAAATTTCGGCTGATGATACTCCCCGGGCAACTGAGATCGTTCGGCAAACGGTAATTCAAACGGTCTCCGGGTCTCCGGCAGCGGGTGTGAGCCTAGTCAGCCCGCAGTCAGGTCGCCTGCCGTTTATCAACACGGCCTTGCAACTGGACGGCGGAAACAACGCTCCGGAATATGATCCTTCATCGGGGGCTCTCACAATCCGTGGAGCGTTCATTGGCGCGTTGGGGGCCACTGACACTGTGCGATTTGGAGTCGCAGGCACTGATTTCTTCTGGGACCACGGAACAATTATTTCGGGTTCCTCGAGTATTTGGCTCAATCAACCTACGCCAACCGCGTCAAATTTTGCGTTCCGTGGACAAGGGACGACGTTGCTGCGGATCAACGCAGACACAAAAGTCCAGTTCATGACGGACGACTCAGTTGAGTACGCGTCGTATTCATCAGTCGACTTGACCTGGAGATTTCGTCGGCACGTCCTATTTGATGGACAGTCTGACATCATTATCTCGACGTTTCGTGGTGCGCCCACGCAAACGAACCCGATTATTTTGGTGCAGAACGACGCGCTCGGAACGTTGTTCACAATCGACAACGACGGCAACACGGACATCCAAGGCACGCTGGATGTGGTCGGTGCGGTAAATCTTAGCGGGGCTATTGATGTTGCCCTTACCGCGACAGCGTTCTCACAGGTCACTCACTCAGGAGCGTTCACTTCAGATGGTGGATCTGACATTGCTCAAGGTACGTTGTTCGACACTGACCTTACCGGTGCAGCAGGAGACGGATTCCATTCTCAAGTACGGATGGGGGGGTCTATTGTTACCGAGGGGTCTGGAAACTCAGTATTTTGTTCCACGCTTCACCTTCGAGAACCTGACATTACCCTGTCAGGGACAGACACGATGGCTATTGCGGCGACTCTGTACATTGTTGGCGCTCCCACAGAAGGAACGTCAGTAAACTTGGCAATCTTTGTTGATAACGGAGACTGTCGGTTTGATGGCAGAGTTGACTGTAGGGAGAATGTTGTTGTAGTAGACCCGCTGAGATCACTTACCGTTGGAAGCGCGTCTCCTGCAACCTTTACCCCGTTCTCCATCACAGGAAACTTTGTTTCTTCGGGTTCATCAAACCACGCGGAAAGAATGTCCGTTGCTGGTCAAATTACTGGGTTCAACGCAGACACCCTATCTCTTGCAGGGTATAGGGGTGTGGCAACAATCGTCACCCAGAACGGGCCTAACACCATTGAAGACGTGGCTCAGATGATCTTGGTCGAACCGGACATCACAGTCTCAGGTTCAGACGTAGTAACGCACGCTTCGACTCTGTCAATCGTTGACGCACCAACGGAAGGTGTTCACAACTTCGCCTTGCTGGTGAAGAGTGGCGAGTCTAGTTTTGGTGGAGACCTCAGCGTACACAATGTCACTGAGGGACGAACGGCGCGGACCACACGGCACACGGCTCACGAGACGCATACGCTTTCGTTGGCGACTTCTTCGGTAACGACAACGCTGGCTATCCCTGCAGGAGCGCGACTGCTTGGAGCATCGTTCAACGTGAACACAGCGGTCACCGATGACGCGGGCGACGATACTTGGAGAGCAGATTTCTCAGGCGGTTCGACAACTGCACTGGCGGCTCTCGGTACCGCACCGGCAGTGGACACAAAGGTCGACACCCTCATCGTGGATGAGATTACGACGGCCACAACAGAGATTACCTTCCTGCCTCAAGGCGGAAGTTTTTCGGCGGGGGTCATTGAGATCGTCGTTTATTACGAAACCCTAACATCGTTGGCGAACGTATAATCGCTGGAGCATATATGATTCAATACATTGGAGACATCAATCTTATTTACATCACCTTGGCTATGATCCCCTTTGGCTTTATCCAATTTGTGCCTGCTATCATTGCGGGCGCGGGTGCTCTGGCTTCTGGAATTTCCGCACTTAAAAATAGAGGCGGAAGTAAAGAGGAAAAAGCTGCGCTCTTGAGACAGAGCAAGGTGCAAACTCAACTCGCTAAAGAACGAGGCGAGCGAGAATCACAGTTGTTTCGACAAGGACAACCGATCCTTGGTACGATCACCGCTGAACTGCGGTCGCTATTAAGTGGCGACAAGACGGCTCTCACCAAACGTTTCGGCCCTCAACTCGAACAACTGACCAAAAATCGAACCGCTGCCGAGCAACGTATTCAACGAGCCGGTCCCGCTGGAGGTGCGACAGTACAGTCTCTCCTCGAGTTGGAAAAAACGAACTTTGGCGCGCGAAGCAACCTCCTTCGAGGCGCTCCATCCGAAGCGACTGCTGGACTGACACAGCTTCTGAACATCCTCATGGGTGCCGGAGCAGCACAAGGTAATCTTGCGAGTCAAGCCTCTGTTGGTGCCAGTGCCACATTGGAGAGTATCATCGGAGCGAACGACCGCGATCGAGCCCTCAACGCACAAATGTTGGCTGGCTTGGCAAGTTCCGCCGAATCATTCGGCACAGCTTTGGCCTCATCTAAATCAGAGTAAGGAATAAATTATGGGATCACCAGGATCAATTTTCGCATCACTTCTCTCAGGGGCCGCTCGAGGTTTCGCTAAGGAGAAGACGCGACAAAAACTAAAAGACGAAGAAGAAAAACTCGCTACCAAAAAACGGGTTATGGATTTCGCGGGGGTTATTCTCAACCGTCCGAACATCGATTCCCGGCTGAAGCAACTGGCTGGTGCTGTTGTCACGACCGGTAAACCCGGCGACATCAAAGCCTTTGGTGAAATGGTGGCTCAAGGTGGTCTCACTGTCACCGAAGATGCTGGCTCTGCTCTACCTGCGGCCGCTCCTGAAGGTGGAGAACTACCTGCGATTCAAACGAATCAAGAAGGCAAGATCGCCCAAGGTCAGCCCGAAGTGTTTGGACCGAACATCCCTGGCGCCCCTACCGAGGAAGCGCGACAACGTCAAGTGCAAACCGAAGAGTTTCTTCCCCTTGAAGAAGGCACTGAAGCGCGCGAAACGCGTGAATTGGAGTCTCTCCTAAAGCGTACACGAGCACAAGAAGAACTGAAGACTGACATCTTCTTCGAACGAGCAGGTACGCAAGTGCAAGCTGACCGCAAGACCAACGAAGCAGTTGTGTCTGACTTCCTACAAGACAGAGGCATTGACCCTGAGTCTCCTATCGGCACACGTGCTTTGCGTCTGGGTGAGAATGCGGCGAGATTGCAAGACAAGACACGCCTGAATGCTTTCCTTACCCGTATGGAAAATCCCGCGCTGAGTGAGAAAGAGTTGGCCGACGCTGTTATGGCGGCTGACATCACAGACAAGACCGACTCGCAAATCATTGCGGGCATCAAGGCGAGTCACAAGTTGGCCGACGAGTCCTTGGAGGATTCTGACTCTATCATTCAAAACGCTCTGCGTCTCCGAAAGACTCTCGAGTCTGATCAAGCCTTCGACAAAAAGCGACGTCGACAGATCCAAGATATGCAGTTCAAGCAAGCTGAGATCGAGTTGGCTGAATCGCAACGTGACACCTTGGAGAATGGTTCCAAAGAGGAGCTACAGAAACGTCTGGGTCGTCTCCAAAGTTTCAAGGCGTCTCTCATTAGCCAAACCCAAAAGCTGGCAACGAACTTGATCCCCAAGGATGAGTTTGCTCCTGCGATCCCTGAAGCGTTCCGATCCTTTACCGAGCAAAACATCAGTTCAATCTCTCGGATGATCTCCAACGTCGAAGAACAAATCTCTGAGACTGAACGTTTCCTACGCGATGATCCTGAAGGCGAAAAAGAGTTGCCCGAGAACGGCGATCCTCGTCCTCCAGTCGAACCAAAGGATCAACAAACGATGAGTAAGGTGATTCTGGAATTGGCGTTGATGACCCCCGAAGCGGCGAACGCTCGGGTGGCTGGCTTTGTCGAAGGGCGCGCGCTCAACAAGACTCAAGCGCAAACTGCCCTCTCACAAGCGGCTCTAGTGCGATCTGGATCCGACACCGACAACGATGCTGGCCGCAGCAACAAAACAATCTTTGGACGCGAACGCGGTCCGGCTGAAGGCATCGAACTTCCATCATTCAAAGTTCCACCGTTCTTTCGACGTGACTTGAGCGAGGGACCAAAGGAGTAACCTATGGGCGAATTTAGCACACTGAATCAACTCTCAAAAGAAGCTGGTATGGCTCCCATTGGGAACCAGGAACTCACTACGCCTACTGGCGGAGACGATCTTCTGCAAAGTTTCTTTGAAGAGTCGAGACGATCTGTGACTTCCCCTGACGCTTACGAGAATGCACGTCAAGCACGAGAAGGCGTTGGTCTTCTGGAAAAAGCTGGAGTCACCGGCATGAACGCGGTGCTCAAGTTGCTCGACGTTCTCAACACGCCTCAGCAACTGCTGTTTGGTGCTGGCATTGGGCTGACCAAGGGTGAAGACCTTATGGAAGCTGCTCTTGAAGGCGCCCGGAACAACGTGACTGGATCCGATCTACTCGAGGCTCTAGGAGTCGGTGAACTCGGGACTTTCAACGTGCCTCTTATTGGACAAGTAACCGGCCGAGGGGTCGTTGGGCTCCCGTTGGACTTCCTTATCGACATTCCTGTGTTCGGCGCTCTCAGCAAAGTGGCAAAATTCGCTGGCCTACCTAAGCTGGCCGGTCGAGCGGGTGAAGCGATCAAGACCGGTGGTAAAGCCCTCCGCGCAAAAGACCCACGACTGGACGCTGTGCTTGGTCAGTTCCGTACCTTCGCGACCAAAAACGAAAAGGTACTGATGGACCTCTCTATGGAAACTGGTCGAGTCGGCAAAGGTAAACAAGGTGCGATCAAAAAGGTCGTCCAAGAATTCGCCGAAAAGATCGAGCAAACCGCTGTGAAAGAAGGTGCTGCACTACCACAATTCACACGCACGCTCCGTGACCTTATTGAACGTAAGACCGGTACGCAAGGCTCGCTCAACATCAAAGCGAAGGACTTCTCCTTCGACTCAGCCAAGGGAAAGCCGTTCCAAACTTTCGGCGGAGAGACAATTTCCAAGTCCCAAAAGGCTGCTGAGGATACTATCAAGGCCACGTACGGCAAGCAAGCCAACTTCAAGCTGATGGCGGAAGATGTTGAAACCATTGCAGTTACACGCAAGGCTATGGCCGCTGCTGAACGTAAGACGGTTGCCAAAGGTATGCGCGCCGAGTTGGATAAGATCGATGTGTCTGAGGGTATGGCCGAGTTGGTCACCGAAGGCAAGCGTCTTCTCGACGACGGTATCCTACAAGAAATCAACCACGGCCTCGGTACCCTTGCGCTCGACGACGCCTGGGTCGACTACCTCCCCCACCTACTTACTCCTGCAGCCCGTAAGATTCTGCGGAACGAAGTGCTCGACGTGAAAACGGCCTCGCGCTCTCCTGTCTTCTCAGGTGCTCACTCTTCACAGCTTCTCCGGAAGTGGAAGGGTCATTCGATCTCAGAACTTGAACAATTCGGTAAGCGCGGAATCCTTCCTGGGATGGAAGGCACCGTGATCGACGACCTGTTCATCAGCGACCCCACAACAGCCATTGGAATGCGTCTCATCCGTGGACAGAAGTCCATGACCGACGCTGAAATGTTCTTCCAAACAGCGAAGAAACTTGGCCGGACCACTGAAGAGTTGAAGGTGGTTGGTGCAAACACCGACGACTTCGTTAAGTTGAAGATCGTGGGTACACAAGACGATCGTTTGAAGCCTCTTGCATCTTTCCTTGACAACTTTCACTTCGAGAAAGACGTGGCAACACACATGGATGCCTACTACAAGGTCATCACTGAGCCCCGAGCCTTCAGCGAATTCCTCGGTGCCTTCGATCAAATCCAAGGTATCTGGAAGGCGTCCACGTTGTTCATCTTCCCCGGGTATCACGCGAGAAATATGGTTGGCAACTGGTGGAACAACTTCCTGGCCGGGACCAACGTCAAGCACTACGGCACAGCCCAACAATGGCAATCAGGTAAGATCAACTCCGTCAACTTGGGTCATAAAGGCATCGTCGCTCGAGAACAAATGGACGAAGTGTTCACCAAGTACGGCATCATGAATCAGTTCCGCGAGTTTCTGGCGATCCCTGAAGTACGAATCGGCCAACGATTGTCTGACGCTGGAGCCCTTGGACGAGTCCCCGTCATCGGTAAAGGTACCGAGGTAGGTATCAAACTCGGGAACGCCATTGAAAACAACGCCCGGATCGCTCACTTCTTTGACCGTGTCATCAAGGGCGACTCCTACCGGGACGCTGCCCTGTCTGTCAAGAAGCACCTCTTCAACTACGATGAGTTGACCAAGGTCGAACAGTCAATCATGCGTCGAGCCTTCCCGTTCTACGCTTGGACACGAAACAACCTGCCACTCCAAATCCGTAGCCTCGTTGAACAGCCTCAAAAGTTCGCCCAACTTGGTGACGTCGTTGAGTTTGTCAACGGTCGTACAGGCAAGCCTCAAGGTGAGGATGCGTTCGTACAAGAATGGATGCGCGATCAAACGCCTGTCCGGACACGCATCGACTCAGACGGCAACGCTGAATACTTCCTGCTTGGCGGTTGGCTACCCGCTGGCGACATCGGCAAGATCGTACAACCTTTCAAGATCCTCGAGGATGAACTGACACCTTTCATCAAAGCGCCCTTCGAGATCGCATCTGGCTTCTCGCTATTCATGGACCGTAAGATCGAGGACTTCCCTGGACAAAAGGAAAAGTTCGTGGGTGTACGAATGCGTAAGCGAGCGACTACTGCGGCCCGAAACATCCGACTTCTCACAACGCTTGACACCCTCTTGGCTGCGGGTGAAGGTGCGTTCCGTGAAGGAGAGACCGGAATCCTCACTGACCGGCGTGCCAAGTCAATCGCTGACACAACCCTGTCAATCCTCATGGGTGTGAATATGCGGACCGTAGATCGCAAAGCGGCCAAACGACAAGTCGACTTCCAAATCCGAGAACTGAAAGGACTACTCCGCCGAGAACGACGCAAGGGCAATGAAGCCAATGCTGAGAAGGTACGCGACGAACTCCTTGACCTAACCGACAGATTGAGACGATAACTTATGAACCCCCAACAAGAACAACGACTGCTCGACGTGCAACTCTCTCAAACGCGGCTGGAAACAGTGGTGACTGACAACATCCAACTGACCTCGAAACTCCTAACCAAAGTGACGGATACCGTTTACGACGACCAGGACGGCCTAGTCGTGCGCCTGGATCGCGAGGAACAGAAGTCGAAGAACATCACACGAGTCATTTGGATCGTTCTAACCGGCGCGATTGGTATGGGCATGACCTACGCTGCCACAGCAATCTTTTAAATCATGCCAAAATTTGGACGCACCTCGAAGCTGAGGCTTACGACTTGCCATCCGGACATCCGGGCGGTCATGTACGAAGCTGTTCGAGTCATTGACATCAAAGTAATTGCAGGACGACGCGGAGAAGAGGCTCAAACCGCTGCCTATGAGGGCGGACAGTCTCAGGTACCGTGGCCTGAATCAACACACAACACAGATCCGTCCGAGGGGATTGACGTAGCGCCGTACCCTATTGCATGGGACGATAGGGAACGGTTCACGTTGATGGCCGGTGTAATTATGGGAATTGCACACACAATGGGCATTGTATTGAGGTGGGGCGGCGATTGGGACCGCGATACCGAGGTAAAAGACAACAAATTCGACGATTTGGGTCACTTTGAGATCGTTCTCCCCCTTGACACAGCCCCCAATATGTGATAGACTTGTCTTAGCTCAAGGGGCGGACCCCTTTCGGGCAGAGACTACGGTGTGAAGGATAACCGCTTTTGGCCCTTAAAACGAATCTAGGCGCTTTCCGTGGCAGGTGAAAACCTAGGGTGTGAAGAGGACAAAATCATAGGGATCTCTCGCATCGTAGTCAACATTTCTGGAGGTATCATGAACAAATTTAAAGTCGGCAACGTAGTTCAAGTCAAGTCCAGTGAGATATGGATGACTGTCTCTGAGATCCGCGACGTAGGAGTCTACTGTTTGTGGTTCGATGGCGGCGATCTCAAACGCGGCTTCTTTGAAACTGACACCCTCAATCTCGTCAAGGAGTAAATATGAGTTTCATCAACGACGCACTCGTGGCGACCGGCGCAGTGGCTTTGGCCTTTGCCTTCACTGATCTCGTCCGAACCTACTACCCCAATTACTACCGTGTCATTGTGCCGGTGCTTTTGCTCGGTGCAGTCGACGCCTACGTTCCTCAATTCACCTTCCTCTCTTGGGGATTCCAAACCGGAGTCTTCGCTTCAATTGGATTCGGCATTTGGTTCCTGCGACGTAAAGCAGTAATCCGTCAGGACGGATCTCGTGACAATGGCTAGAATCGGTGACCTTCAATGATCCCCATCCCAGGCATCAACAAACTCATTGACAGCGTCGGTAAAATTATCGGCAGGTTCAAGCACTCTCCAGAAGAGAAGGCTGCGGCTATGCTGGAGGTGGGTAAGCTGCATCACACGCTCGTACAGGACGCGCTGAAGTTTGAGATCGCTCAAGTGCAAGCCCAGGCGTCTGTCATCCTGGCCGAAGCAAAGTCTGATAGCTGGCTGACGAAAAACTGGCGTCCATTGCTGATGCTGGTGTTCATGACAATCATCATCAATAACTTTCTGATCTGGCCGTACTCAACTGAAATGGGCATCGTCGCCAAGGAAATTGACTTCCCGGTGTGGATGCAAAACTTGTTGACGCTAGGCGTGGGTGGGTATATCGGTGGGCGTACTGTGGAGAAAGTTATTCCCGCTGCTTTGTCGGCTTGGAAAGGTTCGAAATCAGATAAGTGATCTTGCAGACCAACTCCTCAACAGCATCGTCAATTTGTTCTTCCGTAGCATAACGATTCTTGGCAAGCGTCTCTAACGGCGTGACAACAGCGTGCGTGACTTCGTGAATAGCGGAGTGGTCGACCGACCGGCGCGAAGTATCTTCCATCGACAACGGCAACACAAACGTCAACCCCCGGGCGTGGGCTTCAACCCGTACCTCGGCTGCTGCGTACTCACCGATAGCTTCTTGAGAAAAGTAGACAGTCCAACCAATCTCGCCAAACTGTTTCAGCCAGTACCGAACCTTCCTGCAATAAAACTTGAACGTTGCTTCAGAAACCGTCTTCATATTCTGGATCCTTCGCTTTGCGTTGCTCGATTAACTTCTCAAGAGTCTCCATCGTCATCGTCTTGGGGGCTCCATACCGTTTAATGAACTCAGCGTCCGGTTCAGCGGCTCCTCCAGTAATGGCGCCTTCGATGGTGTCCCGGTATGTGCGGAGGTGAGCCCCTGGACGACGGCCATCTATCTTCGGCATCGCTTCTGTAGCACGCAGTTCAGCCATTGCTTGGTCAATCCTTCCATTCGCTTCTGCCCACTCTTTTTGTGATCTCGCAGCGTCGGCATCGGATTGGGCTTTTCTCAATTCGGACTCCTCCTTCACGCGAATGAGGCGCCCGTCTACGATCCCGGTCTTGAGGTTGAACGGGTTCAGCCAGTCGAACCACTGCCTCCAAGGGAACGCTACCCATGTAGCGAACCCCATCAACAAAATGAGAGCCAGGACAGCCCAAACTGGAAAGCCGTTAATCATGCCTTGTCTCCCAGGCCAAAGTTGCCAGTGTTGCCAGCCTCTTCGTTCAAGATCCCCCGCAGCAGCAACAGGTACACAATCAAATCATTGACCCGGCCACGCACGTCTTCACGTTGAGAAATTTGACCCTTCAGGTGGGCCGCAATGCCGTCTTTGTGCTTCATGGCATAGACCCACAGCACTTGCTTTCGATCGATCCCCATATCCTTTGCACCTCTCTCGAAGTTTGCGAAGGGTGAGGAGTCGTCGTGGGCGTATTCCTTTTGCCCCGCATTCCGAAGCGCCATGATCTCTTCCTTGAAGATGCGAGCGAACTCGTCAGCCAGCGTCGCCTGGGTGTACCGCAGGTAGTTGGTAGTCTGCAGCTTGCCGACCATCATTTCAACAGCCTTCTTGAATTGAGACCCGTCCGGTCCGCCTTGTTTGTGCGCGCGCTCAATGCCGGGAGCCAGCGGGTCGGGCAAGCACTTCTCTGAAACGGCCTCTGGGACAGCGATGTCTTTGCCGTACGCCTCTTTGAATGGGGTCTCCACTTCTACAGTTGATCTCAGTTCAGCTTGTTCTTCAGTTGCTCGTACTTCCACATCTTCCTCCTTGGCCGCATCAAAGGCGACAATTTCGGCCAGCCGTTTCTTAGCCTCTTCGTTGAGACTCGCCAACGCGACCCGTTGTTCAGGTGACATCTTCGACATTTGCGCGTCCATCAAGACTCGCATGGTACCGTTCTCATTTACCATTGTTTCTGTTTCTCTCATATTGCCTCTCCATTCTCGTTAATTTTTCCATCTTCGTAATCGCTGAGGTGCAACCTACGCATTTCATGTTGGGCCTCGTTGAGCGCACCCAACACCATCAACCTGCGCTCGAATCTTGGCATCATACCATCGGGGGAATCCCTCAACCAGCGCAACGCGGTCACATACAGCGCGTAGACTAAGTGACCGACCGGTCTCCCGGCCAACTCGCGACTCAGCTTCATCAGCGAATAATCATACATTTCTTTGTCGGAATTTGCGATGTGCGGCATTATTGTAGTACCTCCGCTCCCAAGGCGTGCTTGGTGGGTGCGTCTTCTTCAGACAACTCAAGGAACGTCCAAAACGCCTCGAGACCGTCCCAATAGAACACAGGAATATCGTTCGCCAGCGCCACGGTCCGCTCGTTCGATGCACCCTTGGACTCAGTCCACCCGGGCAGCATAAACATCACATCACACGCGCGCAGGATCATTTGATAATCAGCGTCCATGAAGGTACCATACGGGATCGTGGCGGAGTCCATGAACAGCGTGTTGAACTGTGGACAAATGACACCGTGACCACGCTTCCAGATTTGGATGGCGTATTCCCAGGCTGTCATACAATGCTTGAACCTATCGGACGGATATTCTGCGGTGATCGGTCCCGCCGTGTATACCAATCTCATTCTTCCTCCTTTGGGTCGTAAATGTCCGGCACCCTGCCTTCGAATAAAGCCTTTAACGAGCCCAGGACGGTGCGTCCCAGGTAGGCGCCGAATGTAAGAGTCGAAACTTCGTCTGGGTTCACGAGCAGGTACTCTTGGAAACGCGAGTAATAATACGTCGCTGTCTCCGACTTCATTTGGATGGTGTACTCCACATCGTCTTTGCTCATAATTTTCTCCTTCTCTATATTGTGTCACATATGCGCCCGCGTGTCAAGCAGCAGCGCGTAATTCCTCTAAACTCTGCATTCCCAAGGGGTTAGAGCCGTTTTCAGGGACCGCTCCCCAATTCAAACCGACGTCTACACCGCACTCAATGGACAGATTATCCATCAATTTGACCGGCCGAGCCATTGCTTCCTCGATGACGGCCAGCCGACCCTCGAGTTTATTGTCGTACGGCAACTCGAACACGAGCGAATCGTGGATCATCCAGATCAGCCATTGTAACAGATCCGTGTTACTTCCAAGCCAGATCATGATGTCTTTCATCAGCGCAGCCTCGGTGCTCGCGGGGTTAAAAGCCAAGCAATCCTTGGCCTGCTTGCCTAACTTCCAGTAGCCGGTGCGGTTATCAATCTCCAGGTCACCATACCAATTCGGACTCAGCACATCCCAGAAGTCGAAGCGGTAACCGTAGACGTTCTCAATGTAACGGTTCTTGTACGCGCCTTCCCACGTGTCATGGTGCCACTGCTTGACCCCCCGGGCGATCGTACCGAAGTACAACTCTTGAATCTCCTCGGCGAACTTCAACTCAGGGAACGCATCACGGTACTCCATGAACAACTTGTAGGGGACCGCACCGTAATTGGATCCATGAACGCAATTTTTCGCTCGCTGGTACTGCGGCTTGAACTTCTTCTTGATCTCGTTGACGGCCGCGCGAATGTCATCGTCGCTCCACTTTAGATCGATGGGGTTTTGCCAAACACCCTCGTTGACGAGAACATAGGACGCAAGAATCCCGTGGATGGACAGCTTTGCAATACGAATGTAATCCGGATCATTGGCGTAAAACCCGACAATTTGCGCCTCTGCTCCGGAGTGATCCAGTTCGGCAAGTACGTGTCCAGGTTTGGGTACGAATTGTTGTCGGTAGAGTTGTGCATATTTCCCTTTCTGAATTACGTTTTGAACATTGGGTCGAACAGAATTGAACCGCAAGTTCGTTGCTTTTTGACCGAACGTGGTATGGATGCGCCCGTCTTCCCACGGCACGTAACCATCCACGTATTGCCCTAACATCTTCTTGATCTGACGGTACTCGACGATCAGCGGCAGCACCTTATCCTTCTTGTGCTTGTGCATCAACTCAGTCAACGCTTTGACGTCGGTCGTTTCCTTCTCGGTATGGTAGTTGATCGGCACCGGGTAACCGTTGTCGCGCAAGTAGTCAGCCACGTGATACGGGGACGTGGGCAGGAACTTCTGCTTGAAGCCCCACGTCTTGCGCGGAAGCCCGTCGGCTCCGTATTTCGTTTCAGACGTCTCCTCAAAGCACCCCGTTCGACCGCCGACCTCGTGAGTCCACGGCTCAGGAATCTTGTCGGGTAAGTGACCCATTTGATCGCACTCTATACAGGGATGAATCTCCAGAGGAAGTTTGTGGGAATACTTGCCGCGCCCCTTGCACGTCAGACAAATGTCTGTGATTGAGTCAATGATAGAGTCCCGGTCAATGGTGGAAGAGGTAATCCGTCCTGTACTCTCGCACTCCTCGCACGGTCCCATCTTGGTGCGCTGCTTGGTGGTGTAGCCCTTCCCGGCACACTTTCGGCACCTAAACGCAATCGGAACCATCTTATAGAACGTGAACGGCTTGATGTGCTCGGGGATCAAAGTCTGCACAGACTCATTGACACCGAACATATCAGTATTGAGCGTCGTCCGGAGCGCATCCTGCTTGTCAAGGTCAATCAAGGCTCCCTTGACGTGCATCGCGTGATTGATAGGACGAATCTCGACCCAATGCCGGAGGAACGCTTGAAGCTGATTCGCGGGCATCTTCTCAAACATTTCGTATACATTCGAGATAGCTGCGTCAGAATCCACACAAGAATAAAACGCAAGGTCAACCCCAAAGAGTGACTTCCATTCGGCGAAATGTGGACAGAGGTTAGGGGTAACAGAACCGAGGGATTTTGGCAGAGCAGTTTTGTAGTAGTGCCATAGCTCCATCCCGTCGAGGATCGTTTGAGTGATTTTGAACCCTTTAGCAAGGAGTCGAGGGTGATCAAAATCCCACTTCCAGTATACGATGTAAGTGGACGGGAGATCCAAAAGTCGTTGAATAGCTGCAAAGAACTCGGGCTTGAAAGGAATCGTAATAGCGTATCCCGGTCGGTAGGCGAAAGAGACTCGAGTAATTTCTGCATCTGTAATGTCATCATAATCTTCCTCCTCTTTGCGACCGGACTCCTCAGTCTCGATGTCGCACGTGAACATTTTTTTCAAATCCTCGCAACCCTCAAAGTACCGCTTCGCGCGAGACTCAAACTCATCGATGTCGGCGTTTGTAGGGTACTCTACATAATAGGGCTTGTAATCCTTCCAGGCGGGCTTACCAGTTCGCTGCACAGCGAGGGCGGTGTGGATGTCGTGCATCAATAGAGGGGTCCAGGCGGCTTTGCCCTTCCCAAGCAGGCGAGGGTGTACTGACGGAACTACGAGGCCGCTCCATTTACCGAACGCCTCTTCGAATACATATCCCCGGCGTGGTGCGTGGGTCTGTACAAGGGCGCCGTCCCCGAGGAACAAATTGGTGGGTAACTCGCCCAAGGCCAGCACCACATCCGGCTTATACGTTTCTAGCAACCGGCGAACGTATTGCTGACAATGCACCTTCGTTGTATTGGCATCCACCTTGGACTTTTTCCAATCCTTGGGTGGGAGGCATGAGATAGTATTAGCGAGGGAGAACTTGGATGGAGACACTTGAATCATTCGCAGAACGCGGTGCCACCAATACCCTGTCATCCCTGAAAAGACTTCCCCCCGCTTGAACTCGGCCAAGTCGGGCTCGTCCCCAATCGCCATAATACTTGCACCGGTATGAATTTTGGGCAGGATAAAACCGCCGAACGAGTGGTCAGACCACGTTTCAGCGCATTCCTGCGGGCAACCCAGACACCCGGGACAGCCTTCGTACAAGCCGTATGTAGCGTTAGGGGGCTTCCTCTCGTCCATTTACTTCCTCCTCGTACATCTTCCTCCAATACACAGCATCTTCGTCAGGAGTCGGCAACTCCTTGAACATATCTCCCGACAACTTCTCAGCGTCGTTAAACGCGCGAGTGTACCCAATACGGTACATGAACAAATTATTCATCACCCAACAAGCGGTGAGTATAACAATGTTCCAGTCCATCAGTTGCCTTTTTTGGCGCCGGGTTGCGTACCCGTCGTGTCGCCGTCGTCAACCAGCGGCTCACTGAATTCCTTCTTGAGTTTGCGAACCTCGCGAATGGATTCACCAGCGGCCTTACCCCAATTTCTCAGAATAGTCCCACCGAAGAAGACCGCGACGAACGCGCCTGCAAGAATTAAAATCTCTGTTCCTCCTAGCATAATTACCTCCCTTTGTTGTTAATAATACCACACCCTCCCTGCGCTGTCAAGTCTCACCGGGCGGACCCGGTTCGGGCAGGAATTATGGTGTGAAGTCTACTGATCTTGAGGGTCGGCGAGACCGTCGTCGTCGGGTCCGGTCCAATTCGCGGCCAGAGCATCGTACATTTGCAACTCCACCTTGTTGACTGTTTCGTCGATCGTCTTCTGCAGTTCCTCAAAGTCGCCTGCTTCGGCAAACTTGTTGAATGACTTCTTCAACTCCGCTACCAGTACGCCACGATCTTCGGGTGAGACGGTCAAAAAATCAAAGAGGCACAACAGTACAGTTTCCTGCGGGTTGACGCCTAACTCTTCGCACGCCTCGCCGAACTGTTGCTGGATGTACGCCTGCGGGGAAACTAACGGTTGACCTTGTTGTGCGCTCATGGTAGTGGATTCTCCTTAATTTTGTCTTTGTACTCCTCAATGATCCGGATTCGTTGAGCGATCACCGGGTTCTTGGTGGAGTAATTTTCCAGTAAGTCGCGCAGTAACTCGAGCACGCCCTCCGGGTCAGTGAGTTGAGCGGACACAATGTCGGCACAACTTTCGTTCAGCACTTGATAATTGTATTGAGCCCACACAGCGTCCATTGGCGGCATCCCACGGACGTCCGGTTGCTGGATACGTGTGCAAGCCTCGACCATGTGGCCGACCTCGTGCGCTGCGATGACGCGACGTTGACTTGGGGTGAATGCCAGCATCCAATCCTGGTCGAAGGTGAAGATCGCCATCCACAACTGCACTGGTTCAGGCGGAGGAGGTAGCGCCCAACCGTATGTGACGGCGGGAGATTCCATTTCCATAATGGGGAGAACCAATACGCTCCATTGCAATTTATCTGGAGTCAATTTCATGCGCTCAGTGAACTTCTCCACATACGCGTGTAGCTCGATCTGCAGGCGCTTGCCTTGGGGACCGGGCGGCTTCGACTCGGCGTGCAGGCCGCACGAACCTATGATAATGAGCGACACACCAATTAGAAACGAAACTACTTTTTGTCGAATGTTCATAATACGATTAAACCTCCTACGGGACAAGGGCTCACGTGAACCTCGCGGTGACAACCCACGCAAGAGAACGCGAGGGTACCTTGACCTGTCCAATGTTCCTTGACGCCCTCAGACTCGTTGGCCGGGACGAAGTTGATAGCACGCTTCTCGTGTACCTTGTTGCGCCGGTCGCACGCGGGACAGTTGAAGGTGTGGTAGCCTGACTGAGACTTGAACGCCATCACCACCTTGGGGAGAACAATAGCGCGCGGGTCTTTTCTATGCTGTTCCATTAGTATTCTCCCTGCTCTTCAGGGTTGAAGTGATCACCGTCGACGTCACCCAGGTCTTCGGCGGGGTGATACTTAATGAGCGTGTCGCCTTTGTTGTAGGCGTCATCCTGCGGGAACTCGGTAGGGTCTTCAATCTTCTCGAATGCGACGGTGGGATCCACCTCCACGTGGTTGCGAGAAATGAGAAAGCCTTCCGACAGATACACGCCAGCGTGATCTACAGAGCCCTCAGTCTTCGCCTTCTGCAGCCCGTCGTCGATCATTTTGTTGACCACGCGCTTGATAGCATCAACCGCTCGATCTTCGGTGTTGTAAAACCCGATGATGAACGACTCAGAATCTTTCGTACGCTCGAGCATAAAAACGTCTTTCTTATCCATTAGTGTACCATCATCCCTTCTGTGGCAAATGCGTCAAGTACCGTCATCCCGTCAAGGGATTTCAGCACAGTTAGTAAATGGCTCAACTCCTCGGTGTCGAGTGTCATCCGCACGATCATGGAGTTTGTCCAATCCAACAGCATCAGCAGGAACGCGCCCTTCACGTCGTCTTCATCATTATCAGGCGCCAGTCGTTGAGTAATGTTCCGCGCGCCGGTCTTATACGCGGTGCGGAGGATCGCAGCACCGTCATCAGTCGCAGCGAACGCTTCCATCTGAAATACGTCTACCTTCATCGGGTCACCCAATTGTAACGGTTGGCGGTGACCGAAGCGTTGAACACCTTGGCACCGTACCCGTTTGCGGGGCTCTCCCCCCACGCAATCAGCTTGTCGACGCGGTTCTCACCACGGTTCCAGGCCAGCAGCGCGAGTGTGAAATTCCCCCGGTACTCCGTCAGCAAGTGGCGGAAGTGGAGGAACGAAACCTCGACGTTGATCTGTGGGTCGTATAGGTCACGCGGCTCGAGGTTGTCCACGTAATCGCGCGCGGTGCTCAACCAAATTTGAGTGAGACCGTACGCCTTCCCCTTGTCCCCCCGGGCGTCAACTTTGCCCTGCGACTCCACATAAATCAGTGAGAGAAAAATGTGTGTCAGGTGATCTGCGGTGCGGATAAGACGGAACTCGTCGCCCGTTGTCTTGAGGAATGCCTTGTTTGCTTGATCGTCCACGATCTCAACGATGATTGGTGAGAACCCGAACTCGATAGCCAAGTCGTGGTACCGCTTGTACTCAGCGGCCTCGGCCACGGCGATCTCCGTGATAGCGAACGCGTCGGCCAGTTGATCTTGAATGTCAGCGTCTTGAAACGCATTGAACACGTGCGACAGATACAGTCCTACCAAGACGATCGCTGTACAGCCTACAATGCAAATGACGTCTAGCATTTTTCTTGTCAGTGACATAATGTTCCCTCCTGCACGTTGTTGCGGCAATACTCAGCCATTAGGTAAGCATCAGCCCGCGATAATGTTACTCTCCCATCAAAAATTTCGATAGCCTTTGCCTGCAGTCGCTTCTTCCAAAGACGTTGTCCCTTGTAGCCCGAGCGTTCTTCAGGAGTCTTTGCCATCCCGAAGTGCTTTTGCCAAGTAGTCGGCTGGATTCTAAAAAAGGACAGGCCCGCAGCCGTAATCGACATTTCGAGTCTTCCCTTCTGACGACCGAACTCAAAGCAATGGCGCTTCCCCCACTTGGGATTCGACCAAACCTTTTCAACAACGATGTATACACTGGAATAAGACTTGGCAATGGAGTACCATAAATCTGCGAGTTCTTCGTCATCTGTAGGCATATCGTGACCAAAAACCACGGTGCCGTCGTGCGTGAGGCATACGTTGGCGCCTGTTTTTCCAGGATCCGATCCAAAATACACAGACCCGTCGTCCATTTCACCCTCTCACCAAATCATAAAACAAGAATAGGTACAGGACAAAGACAATCGCTAAAGCCAGCAACGATCCCTTGCCTAGTGTGTCAACGCTGTTCCAAAGTCGTTTCATTATTGTCCCTTCCATTTGCGAATGGCAGACGTGGAGACGCAGCCTTCAGCTTGCTTCTCAGCGATGAAGTCCATGCAGTGTTGCAACGATGAGATCATCCCAGAGGTGACGCATAGTGGGCCTTTGTTCTTACCCAGACGAGGTACAGTGGTCCCCTTCGGACCTTGCATCATGATCCAAGAATCAATTGCCGAGACTGTGTAGAGTCGCATGACGACTTCCTCCATAAGTAAAGGTGTCCAGGTCGGACACACAATTTGTTTTCGCACCACTGCCCTACCAGCGTGTTCGCAGGGATGGTGCTACGATACAGTTCCCAACTCAGCCGGTGCGCTTGCATACGCTTGGGGTTTCCGCCGTTGTCTTGGCGGGATCCAATGACCATATACCCGAAGCCGTTCACCTGGGCGCCGTGCCATTGCCAACACCCTTGACTCTCCCACTGAAACCGAGAGACGAATTTGTCTACGATCTCAGCGCGGCTCCAAAAGTAAAGCGGGTTCTTACGTCGCTTCTTATCCTTCACGCCCGGGGGTCGACCCGGGTCTCCAGGGCGCCAGCAATTACGCTGAAGCGCCCGTAGAAACGTGCGATCATTCTTTGACTGCATCGACCTTCAACCACTCCCGGAAAATCTCAGTCACCTCAGCACCCGGCTTGTGGAAAGTTTGACCCTCCAGAGACGGGATGCGAGACTCACCAAAGCATTCGATGGTGGTGTGATCCATGTTGAAGAACGTGTCGAACTCGTAGTCCAACTCGGCACGTTGGATCGGTCCCATGCCCAACTTGGCGATGGTCGTCTTCTTGTTGCCGTCTTTGTCTTCACGAGTGGTGCGGTCGTACTTCGTCTTGGCCTGCACCGACACGAACATATGACCGGGGTAATTCTTGATGCCGAACTTCGCAGCGCCCTTCGTTTGGCACGTTGCAACCTTGGCACCGCCGTCACCCTTGATCAGCCGGTCGTGGAAGTCATTGACATCGTTCCAAGCGCGGTGAGTGTCGCCCTTATACTTGGCCTTGGCGATGTTGTGGACGACCTTCAAGCAGCCCATCGGTCCGATCCACTCAGGCGTAATGCCGTCAATGATGACCAGCTTGTAGCCCTTCACGGCGAACTCTTGGATCGCTTCGGTGTAGTAGTCAGCGTGGGTACGCTTCAGAACAATGATGTCGAAATCGAATAGGTCAGCGTACAGTTCGCTCGTACCTTCTCCTTCGCCATTGTCTTCAGCATCGATGACTCCAATGCGTCCCTCAACCAAAGGCGCGACGTCAGGCTCATCATTCCAGGGATTGTGGCCTGTAGCAATAACGAGCATGGATCCAGTTTTCCCCGATTTACTCGGTCCACTAAATCCCACTCTCAGGTTCGGACGCGATTTCACCGCTTTGCGGATCACTGCCATGTTCTTTCTCCTTTTGTAAGGCCAACTCTTTGTCAATTTCGTCTCGAATTTGGCACAAGCCAGCCATTGTTGTTTCGCCTGTAAATAGGCGGGTGTACAAAACCAAAGCAGCCATCGTGTCGTCCGGAACTTCCATCAAGATAGACAGTTCCTCCACGCGTCGGCGCAGCATTGGCACAGTTGTAAAAATGAAGGGTCCAATTCTCATCTGGAATCCTTGTCAATGAAGTGTAGTTGCTTCAAGCAGAACATCAATTCTTTGAGTTGATCGCGGGTCAGATCAATACCGAAAACTGTCTTCGGTGAACACCCGCACTCGCACGTACAGTTGTCATCTTCTTCTTCGTTGCCCACATAAATTTCGATGTTTTGACCGTTGTAGGATTCCTCCACACGCAGATACACATCACTGTTGCTTCTTTGCGCGGTGAGATACCCTTTCACGAAAGTGTGACGTTGTAACATTTCCTTTTCCTCCAGTTAAGGGGGGCCGCTAAGACTCAACGTTTAAGTTAATAAAAATTGAACGGCCCCCACACCTTTGTTGCCGTAGCAGATTATCCCGTTGCCAGGAAGTATCGTACCACGTCTGCCCTTGCCCGGATTTCGTTTCCGTCGGCAGTCTTGATAGACCCAATGTACTCACCGGTCTTCTCGTTACGCGGGAAGTCAGAGTACGTCGAGGCGAGGGTTGCAGCGGCGGATGCTTCGTCCCGCTGTTCCTGAGTGGAAACCTCTCTTGCCATTTTCACAGGGTCATCACGATCCTGTGTATCCGCCAGTTCAACCAAAATCAGGTTGTACGTGTCGGTGTCAAAAGCCTTCCAATCGACCTTCACCTTGAAGGGGATCTTATCAGTGGCGATCTGATCCAAGAACGCAGCCTGCGCTGTTTCGCTCAACGGCATACCATCAGACTCAGCAATCTCAGTCTTGGTATGAATCGCGTTGACGATCGTCTCGATCCAAGAATTTTGGAAGCGCAGAGTAGCCCCAACCGGGCATCCCTCTGTCTCTTCGTTGTTCTTGTCGCCGACTACGCGGAATGTCAGGCCGGACAGCTTCGTAAAGGGGTGTCCCTTTTTGTTGCGTCCCGACTTGAACTTGATGTGCGTGGTGTCACCCAACGTCACAAAGTACACTCCGGCAGGGAGAACAGATCCGTAATTCTGGAACACCTCTTGCTGTCCTGGAATTACTTCGCTCGACAAATCTTTTGTCTCAATCATGATCTCTCTCCTTTATTACTCGGCCTGTTAAATGAAGTATAGCACGCCCCGAGATCCTTGTCAAGTCCCCCACACTTGATAACTGCGAATAAGCCAAATAATCACAACGATCACGGCACAAACGGTCCGAATTCGCGCTAATTTTAGTTGTTCTTTCTCATAAAACATCGTCACTCCAGTTGTGCGCCGGTCCCCACCAACCATTGCGTACCTCCCGACCGTAATGAACAGCGTCGTCATTACCCATCAAAATTTGGGGAGATTGACTGTAGATTTAACAGACCGGAGTAACGACTCCAAGTGATCCACAGAATGGCGAATTTGCCCTCGCTCTCCCCGGGCGAACTTAAACATCGTTTGTATTCAATTCATCGACGTCCCGCTCCATAGCGTTCGTGGTATCAAAAATTATCGGGTTCCAAGGATCGTAGTGACGCGGTCCCGGGAGCATATTGCTGTCCAGCGCCTCGAGTGCGGCCACGGCCAATGCCGCAGCCTTTACCAGCCCCTTGCGATAGTCATCGCGATTGAAGGGCATCCGTGAAGCGTTCGAAAGGTAGTGGACAATATAAGTCACCCAATCGTTGACGGTGTTCTGCGCGTCGAAGACTGAGCCCCACTTGCCGTCCTGATACTCACGCTCGGCAGTGATCTCGTCAAGGATGCGCGCTCGTTGTTTTGTACTCATGATGTCAATCCTATCACGAAGTTGATGACGGTGTCAAGCAGGCCGATGAAAGCTACTGCGACAGCGATCAACATAATCAGCAAGACGGCTATCACCATCGCGGCCAAGGCGCCGAACAGTGCAGCTTTGAGCAGGAACCCGATACCGTCCCGAGCTAATTCAAAAACCGTTTTACAAGAATCGATTACAACCATGTGTCCCTCTCTTTCTGCATTTCCTCGTCATTTAAAAGTTCCTCGTCCAGCGGCTTGCCTTGCACATTGGTGAACAGGAACGGCGCCGCCTCAATCCAGTCTTCCAGGTTCCAATCGTGAACCGGCTGCGACATCGTCAGCTTCTGAACGTGAAAGATGCGATCTCGTTGTAGCTGATCTGCGTCGGCTCGCGCCTTCATTTGAAGGGTACCTAAACGTCCGTGAGGACACAGCACCATTTCACGTTGCGTCACCTTCACGATCTGAATGATGTCGTATGGGCATCCCTCAACCGTACTGATGATCCGCATTTCCATCCAGTCGACGTCGTGCGGCATTTGAATGACCTCCCACGGTGTAACAGCTGTCTCGTGATCACCTTGATTCATTTCTGTAACCCCTTATACATAGCCTCAATCTCCATCAATTCGTCTACGCGTTTGTGAATGTCACCGATTGACGCCGTGGTAGGTAACTCTACCGTCTTTCGAATGCCGTCCAAAAGTTCAAGCAGCCCAATCGCAATGTCGGTCGTCTTCACATGAGTTTCATGACTCATACGTCTACCTCTACTCTCCTCAAGTCCTGTGCCGAGGAGTACAACAGATTGCACATCCCACAGAGCACTTGCGGCTTGCGTTTCGCGCGGTAGGACCGATGGGCTTTACACCCTCGAGCCAACACCGTCAACAACGCAATTTGCGTTTCTAAAGTGTCAATAAATAATTCGTCTTTACCGCTCATCATTGCATATCCTTTCGTTGTATCTTACCGCACTCGAGACAGATCCGCATTGATACCCACCGACGGAACGGTCGCAGGTACCAGGGAAAACCTTCGGTAGTCTTCATGATGCCGCGCGCTACAACGTCGTGTGTGCAACTCATGATAGCGAGTCCGTGTAGAGCACCCAGGCCCGCGCCAAGTCTTCAATGTCTTCGATGCGTTGTAAGGTGACGGTATTGGGCCTACCCGACACACCCAACTTCTCGCGGATGTAAGCGAGATTGCCCTCGGCGCGTTGCATACGTTCCGAGTAATGATACTTCGCACCCAACTCTTGCCTGCAATTCCGGCAATGTGTATCGTGGTTGAAGGTGTCAGTGCCAGCCATTAGTAAATCTCCCCCATCCCAGGATGTGAAGCGTGCGGACAACTGGCCGAGTGGACGATGCCGCCTGCGTTCCAGCCGTCGTAGATCACATACTGGTGACCCTCAACAACGACCTGAGTGACGTTATCCGCGCCGTTGATGCGGAACACACTCTGAACGTGGAAGGTCTGACCCACCTGAGTTGCGTCGTCTGACAGCACGCCGGTCGGTATCGTAGCGCAGCCGACAATAATGCCAGCGATCAGCAAAGGAATGAAGAGCAAGTAGTGAAGGTTCATATCGCCACCCCGTAGTAAGAAGCAATCTCCGCGATCTCTTCAGCGGTGGCAATCCCAACATCTAGGTCGTCCACGTTCTCTACATCGCCTCGCTCGCGCTTGAACAGATCCAGTTCCTGTTCCTCGGCGATAAACGCAGCGTGGTCGGCTTGCTCCTCGTCACTCAGTTCGGCAAACGCGGCCTCTTCTTGCTCGGCATACGCTTGCTCTTCGGAGTCTGAAAATTGCATATCATTCATCGTTTTCCTCCTCAAATTCGCCCGGATGATGTGGTGTACGCGCGGTGTATCCTTGCGTCTCAATCAGGTGAGCCATTTCATCCTGGCCGTGGCACACATCCGTAAAGGTGCATTTCTTGGCGCCGAAGTAAGGCGCGCAAGAATCCTTCTCCTCAAGTGCGGGGAACAGGATGTCAGCCATCGCTTCGAACTCCTCGTCAGTATCGCAGCCCTCTAGTTGCACGAGCCCGTCGCGGACGGCCGCAAACTCTCGGCGGGACTGGTTGAGCCACTTCTCGATACGATCTGGCTTATGCTTAATTTCAGTCTCAAGACAATGATCGCGCAGAGTACGGTAGTCCAAGACTGAATTGACCCATACTTCAGATGACGTCTTACCAGCTTCTCCAAAGTCTTCGTCAGCGATCCAGAACTTCTGCCAGCCCTTAGTCTTACAGCGAGCGTACACCCAGTCGTACTCAATCTCGATAACCTCTCCAGGCGACAACCCATCTTCACCGACCTCGGCGCGAATCTCCCGTTTGTATCCACACACAAGCGCACCAACCTGCTCACCCTGGTACTTGCGGCCTTTGTAGACGATCTCAAGAAGCACACTCTGGGGATCCTGTTTGTATTTGCCTTGAAAGTTCAGCAAGTGCGTGATCTGCTGCAAGTCGTAGTGCCAAGAGTTGACGAAGTTGTCGGAATTGTTCCCCGACGTTTTGAACTCCATTGCGTGATAGGTGCCGTTCTCTTTGTGTTTCCATACTGAATCCTTTCGCTGCATAAACTCGATGCCCTCAGAAATCTCAGACTTCTCCTCGCCCTCGACGGCAACCAGTTCGTAATTCGCAAGATAATAAGGAAGGCGTGTAACCAACCACGCCCGGACCATTGACTCCGCCAGTGTAGCTTGCCGATCGATGATCTTCGACCACCCGGCTCGCTCCACGTTATCAGACATACCCAACTTGAGCACCTCGTCCACCTGAGCGGCCATATCAGCCTCGTACAGCTTACGCTGCTTGGTGACGGCCGCGCGAATGATGTCCGCAGGCGGCATTTGTTGGTCGTTCGCCAGCACCCACTCGAGCACTTCACCCTGCGTGTCGTGGTAGAGTGAACCAGTGCCTAGCTCGATTGAGATCCCGGCACGCACGTAACCCGTACCATCCTTCCAAAAGCGAAGCAGGCCCAAGCGTGGGCATTTTCGATATGCGGTCTGATGTGACCGTGAGAATCTAAAAGGGGACATCGTACTCATGCGTATTGCTCCTCGAGGCGTTCGCCTCTTGTGATGCGGATATTGAAGAAGTCTTTGAACATGGGGTGTGAAGCCATGAACATCCTGGCGTAGTACGCCTTGTGGTTGTTGTTGAGTTTGAAGCCGTCCGTTGAGCGAGTCTGAAGGACAAAGTCCCAACGCATTCTCTCCCAGATCAGCGCGACGCCGCACTTGCGGATGCCAATCTGAGTATAAAGGTACCAGCACAACTCAGAAAATTTGGTGTAAATCTCCGGGTTCTCATCGTGAAACTCCCGGAATGCTATCTCAATACTTGTTGTCATGTTCCTCCTTTAGAAACCGGTCCAGGCGTGGTAGAGGGGAAACCAATAAAACCCTCTACCTCACCCGGCGCTACAGGCGGTTGAAAGTGGGCAAACCATAACCCGATCCAACGGCCATACTTATACAGATGCAGCAACTATCAAGAAGTTGCAAGAAAAATCAAATAAACCGTGAAAGCCAGCAACGCGTACCATCCTGTCAGCCGGACGCATTGAGGCCAACCCATTTGTGTCGGCACCTTCTTTGCTTCGAGGGCGCCTACAATAGAGTACATCGCCTCAAGAAATCGTTCAAATTCATGATCGTCCATAATTACCTCTTAATGAAGGGGAATCTTTGCAATCTGTTGCAGGAAAGGCCAGTCACCCCGATTTACGGCCCCCCGGATCAACTCCGGATCGATTCCCACTAGACTACAATACCACGTGTACGATCCTATGTCAACACCCTCGTCCTGCACAAACCACAGCGCGTGGTCTACGCAGCGGATCGCTCCCCAATTTTCGTCGTAGAAGTCAACGTACTTGCGGTTGTTGTCCACAATGTCTTTGACCGTGGTGCATAACACCGCCCGCGCTACTTTCTCGCGGCTGGACGTTTGGGGACTGGTGTTCGACCGGACCCTGAGTAACTGAATCGATGCGCGCTGTTCCATCATGCTTGACCTCCTTATAGGTTCGTGATATAGTAGGCTCAAATATATAGATGCAGCTAAGAACAGATAGTTGCAAAGGAAAGGGAAATTATGAAGGAAATGGAAGACCTGCTCAAGCACATCGAGGAGTCGTTCTACAAGCCGGACCTCCAGGCAGCACGCATTATCATTGGAACCGCCTACGCGCACTACTTCAAAGACGTGGATCCAATTTGGATGTTCGTGGTTGGTCCGCCGTCGTCTGGGAAGACGGCCATCACTATCACAGCGTTGTCAGGGCTCACTGGAATGTTCGGCGAGGCCAAGAGCGGCTACAAAAAGCCGTGGGGTCCAGTGATTGAGTACAACCCAGATACTGGTAAGGTGTGGCAATCGAACAAAGACTATAAGGAAGCGGAAGCGGTCGAGATCCTGTCTACGATCAATCCCAACACGTTCCTGAGTCATCAGATTGGTGTCGATGATCCTGGCCTGCTCGAGCAAATCTCAAAAAACAAGCCTCACTACGAGAAGGATGGTACCCATAAGATCGTGAGGGGTAACGCTTTAGTGTTGATCCCGGATTTTACAGTACTGGCATCCATGAGGCGTGAATTACGGGGCGAGATCATGGGGCAACTACGACGCATCTATGACGGCCAGTTCGAGAAGAAGGTTGGCACCCGGGTCACCAAAATCTGGGAGGGCAAGTTGTCTATCCTGGCCGCGACCACTCCAGTCATTGACAAGTACACCAGCATTGACTCGTCGCTCGGCGAGAGATTCATTCAGATCAACTGGCGTGCGTCAACAGATCACCTACGCGGCCGGTTCACCCTCAAGGCGATGCGAGCGAAGGCACAAGGCAAACTCGTGGCACGACCTCTCAAGGCTATGCTGTGCAAGCTGTTTGCGAAAGGCAACTGCTCGCTACTCGAGTGTGAAGATGACCGGGTCGATACCCGGTTGGCTGCACTGGCTGAGATCACGGCGGATGCCCGGGCAAGTGTATACGGTCAGGTGTTCGACAATCAGTATCAAGTGAAGGAGATCAGTGGCGCCGAAGATGTCCATCGCATTATTCAACAGTTCTTCGCCGTGGTATCAGGCATCACTCGAGTCCAGGGCCGCGAGGTACCGAACGAAGACGATATGCAAGACGTCCTGCGTACCGGAATGGAAACGTTGCCCACCTACCGTAGCGTGGTACTGCAAGCAGGGTGCCAAGGTCGTCCCATAAGCGATTATGGCGGCAACGACCGAGAGAAGCGCATCGAAGCGGTTAAACTCGCAGCGTTGGGCATTATTGACGCAGGCGCGGATCAAGGTCGTGGGCCGGTCAAGTTGAAAGACAAGTGGAAGCGTATCATTGACCTTTGCGAATTCAATTTTGACACAGTGTTTGAGGACGGCGGTATGGCCGCTGGACGCGAACGTGCGGACGCACAAAGCGTTGTCTCAGTTGAAAAAGGCTTCGAAGAGGGAACGGTCTTCTAAATTCCCACCCCCAAGGCAGCGTCGAACTGGGCGCTGTCTCCTACCACTTACAAGGAAGTTCAATAAATTGAATCGATGGAAGTCGTTTGTTTTCAATTCCAAAGTCCGTACACCCCTATCGCGCCTAAAGCTGTAAGTATAGCTCGCCTAAATTGCGTTCGAATTTTAGAGAATCTTGTAAGTTGTTGAAAAACGGTGAAGTGTTACGGATATTGTTTCAGGGGTGTACGGGGGTAGCGGGCTCTTTCTTATTTCACACCGTAGACTTGCCCGACCGAGCACCGAGGGAGTAACCCCCCCGGCGACGGCGGTGAATTATGCGGGCGCGCTCAAAACTGATCTTCGTCGCGACGGCACTCTTCGATGTTGCGGAGTGCTTGATGATAATTTCTCAACAGCTTCGCTCGCTCTAGCATCTGCGAGAACGCGTAGTCAGTGAGTTGATAGGATTTTCCGTTCTTACAGAAGTCTATCAAGAAGTCCAGCACATCCAAAGTCTCTTCATTCAGCTTGCTCATACCGTGAACTCCTTCAAGAGCCACTTCGGTACCCAGATCAACCGATTCTTGTCGGTCTTCTGAACCTTGGCGCCCTTTTCGTTTTTCCCAACAAAGTGAGTAGGCAGTCGCAATTGGATCCAGTGCTTGCCGCAGCGGTCCTGCTCAATGCCCACAGCCCGGTCAGGGTACTCCTCACGCGAGGAGGGGTTGTCGTGATCCAAGACGATGCGCCATTCTTTGCCCACCTCTATGTCAGAGCGTCGAGCCATAATCTCGGCGACCATCTTGTCATTCTCCAATTCCTCGGCGGGAGAAATACTCGCCTTTTTCAACAGTCCAATCATTTGTCCATCCCTCCAATGACCCAGAGTCCGACGACTCCGAGTAAAAACAACAATATAGTTAGGAGAATGATAAGCGATCCCCCTATTAAAATTTGATTCACGATTTTTCCTCCGGTAAGTATTCCAAGAGCAATTCAAGTTCAGTGATGCCGCCTCTGAACTCGCACCCTTCGGTGTAATTTTCCACCTCCTCGGCCATCGCCTCGAGCCCTTTCAATTGGCCGATGCGCTTCAGAATAGCCTCTCGAATTGCAGTGATAGCACCTTGTACGTTGTTCATATGCCCTCCTTCTTTGCGAATGCAGGATAATACTTGCGAATCTGTCGGCGCAATCGATCGTTGTCGTCTGGGATGCACCCAATACAAAACTTCACGACTCGATGCCCGGGGACATATCCGAGCGGCCGCAGTGAGGCCAGTAACGTATTGTGCTCAGGTGTCCGGCACGCCATTTCGTAGCGCGGTTGCCAGTCACACAGACCGTCACATACAATGCAGCGGTCGATCAGCGGGAAATCAGTCTCGTCGGGATTGTCTTTGCGTTCCATCATACTTCACCTCCCAGTGCGATAATTTTCTCAATGAGGCGCTTTCGTTCGCGTTCCATGCCTGTGACGACTCCCTCGAACCGGGCAATGGCGACAGCAAAGGCGCTGCACTTCTTTCGTACACGGCTGATCTCAACCGCCTGCTCAGTGATGACCTCGTAGAATTGTTCCTTATTCATATCTCCTCCCCGTTGTCGCCCAGCCACACTGTCTCGATGAAGCGAGGGTTGTGCAAGTACAAGCGCCCAGGCTTGGAGTCCCACTGGATGATGAGCCCACCCTCGTCTCGAATTGCAGCCCGCTTGACCGTACCGATCCCGCGCTCGAGTGAGCCACGCATCCGTACCCGGTCGCCCTTGTAGTACCGCTTAAAGAAGCGGCGTTTCTCTTCAGTCAGCGTCCCCATGGTGACGTAATACTTCAGCTTATCAACCTGAAGGTCTTGACGTCTACTCATGATCGCACAAGCAATCTTCGACGCGCTCTTGACACGCTTTACAGCGGTTGACTGCTTCGCGCTTGTCTTCCGCCTCGTTGTCTCGCTCTCGAGCGTCGGCAAGTTGATTCGTTCTGACAATCTCAGAAAGTGATCTCATTTCTAATACCCTCATCTTCCCATGTGGGCAGGCCTAAGAAGGCGCGAGCAACCGCGTGTCCATACGGTACATAACCATTGAGCACGAGACGCTGCCATCTCCGCAAGCCTGCCGGATGTGTGTAAGTATCAAGTTCCCAACGTTCTCTTTGCTTCAGCAACCAGAACGCAGCGTCCAAAGGAACATAACCATAATGATCCTTGACGCCTTGCATTGCAAACTCGTCAGCCCAATAC
>SDBT01001501.1_pt1 | contig 41259 bp, 34 predicted proteins | sample 2277101 | NCBI WGS metagenome assembly SDBT01 (sample SAMN10404973, study PRJNA504765) | marine sediment metagenome | isolation source: marine sediment core GS10_PC15, 103 cmbsf | place: Arctic Ocean: Southern Knipovich Ridge | collected 2010 | reverse complement strand
ATAAAATCAGGCTTCTATCGGTAGGTTTTGAGCTGAATATGGATTGAGTTTGTACTCTATGCCCACCAATTTATGCGAGGATCGATCTGATTGTTCATATTTGTTAATTATTCAACACCCTCGAGACTTCACACAAAGAGAAAAACATGCGAATTGCCTTAGACGCCATGGGCAGTGATATTTGCCCTGGGCCTGAAATTCGAGGAGCCATAGAAGCGGCGAATCTTTTTGGCGATGAAATTACACTCATCGGTCCGGAAGATATATTGAGACCGCGTCTTCAAGAACTCTCGGGAGTTGGCGTACCAGTTCACATCGTCCATACAACTGACACGATTACAATGGAAGATAAAGGTCGGAAGTTAGCCCGCAAGGCAAAGCGGAATCCGATGACTACAATGGCGGTAGGAATGGACATGTTGAAAGATGGGGAAGTCGATGCTTTCGTAACAGCCGGCAATACCGGTGGAGCACTTGCGACTGCATATTTCCGCTTGGGTACAATTCCTGGCGTTAAAAGACCGGCGCTTACTGGTCTTTTCCCGGTTAAAGGGGGTTACTGCGCTGTACTTGACATCGGCGCAAATCCTGACTGCAAACCTGAATTTCTGCTTCAATTTGCAGTAATGGGTTCAGTATACGTCAACAAATTTTTAAACATCCCACAGCCTCGCGTTGGATTAATCTCCAATGGTGAAGAAGCAGGGAAGGGAAACGAATTGGTCAGAGACACATATTCCTTATTAAAATCCAGCGGTTTAAACTTTATCGGAAATCTCGAGGGGAAAGATCTCTTTGGAGGAGTTGCAGACGTTGCCGTCACAGACGGGTTTACAGGCAACGTGCTGCTCAAGTCCAGTGAAGCCGTCGCTCAATTGATCACCGGAACTTTGCGCCAGGAATTGAACAGCAGTATCCGTACCAAACTCGGCGCGCTGCTGGCGAAATCAGCATTCACTAGCATTAAAAAACTACTGGATCCAGGCGAAATCGGTGCAGTCCCACTTCTAGGAATTGACGGATTGGTGTTCATCGGTCATGGAAGATCTGACTCATATGCGATTGTTAGTGCAATCCGTTCAGCTCGCCAAGCAGTCGAATCGAATCTGTTAGAAGCACTTAGCACCGCTGTTCAGGAACGATTAGAAAATCTACAGTCGAGGATACAGGATTACTGAGATCCAAGATCAGGCTAGAATTGAAATCATTGGACCATGGGCAGTATCTGCATTGGATTTATCAATTGAACCATAATTGTAGGGTTTTGGATTTTCCGAGAAAGCTGTTGCTGAATTAAATAGAGAAAATGCATGTCTAGTGATGAATAAATTCGAGGATCATTCTACGCCTGTCCCATAATTAAAAGATGTGGAAATCCATTCTTTGAGGAGAAAAAACTGAATGAACATTATCCGTAATGATGCCATAATCAAGCGCAATGCTCGTATAGCTCAAGTCACAATGCTGGGTGGTCTCTTAGTTTTAGCTGCAGGCATGTTTATTTCTTTTCGATATCCAGATTATTTTATATACTCTCTATTCGCCTTGGTGCTCGGATTCATGCTGTCACAAGTGGGCATTTATTTCAGCAATCGCTGGTCACGACGCCCTAGACCGGATGAAGTTTTGGATCTTTCCCTTAAAGGTCTCGACGATAAATACTCGCTTTACCATTTTGAGACTCCAGTATCGCACTTGCTTCTCGGACCATGTGGTGTTTGGATTTTAAGTCCGCATAACCAGCGAGGAACAATATCTTATTCAAAAGGGCGCTGGCGTCAAAAAGGCGGCAATTTATACCTGAAAATTTTTGCACAAGAGGGTCTGGGTCGACCTGATCTGGAAACACAGAACGAGGATGATAAATTACTCAAATACTTCCAGAAGAATTTGCCGGAAGAGAATATTCCTGATATTCAAACGGCTCTTGTGTTTACGAATCCACAGGTTGAAATCAACATCGATGAAAGTGAATCCCCACCGGCAGAGACAGTATATGCTGCAAAGCTCAAAGATATGGTCAGGAAATACTCCAAAGCGAAAACGCTTTCCATGGAGAAAGTTAAATTCATTCGAAATGCCATAGAAAACGAGTGATTAAATAGGTACCCGCCCTGATATTAAAGATATCAAGGGCGGGTTTCTATTTAAATACTATTACTGGATAATAGACCCGCTATCCGCTTAAGAACTCGTCCATAGCTTCTTTGCTTATCCGGTAAGCCGAACCTATCTTTCTTGCCTGTAAGTCACCCGCATCAATTGCTGCGATAACATCTTCCTCGGAAACTCGCAATACATTAGCCGCTTCAGATGGGGTCATCACAGGGGGAAATCCACCCGAAGGAGCGCCACCACCTCCCTGCGGTGCCTGGGCAGCAGCAGGTCCAGTCATTCCAGCCAGGGATTGACTTAGCACATTTCCGACACCCACACCAGCGCCAATCCCAGCAGTGAGTCCAGCACCCCCACTTGGGTTCTGGGCAGCATCCCGCATTGCGTCTGCTGCCTGCAACTGTGTATACGTTTGCATGTCCAACATGCCCATCGCACGCAGTTCCTCTGCAGACTTACTGGATGGCTTTAAGTTTGAAATATAGAAACTTTTTAACGATAAACCAAGAGCCAAGAAATCATCTTGTGTTTTCGCCCGCACACCAGCACCCAACTCCTCTGTAAGACCGATCAATTCAGGGACATCATGACTGGCTGCAGTTTCTCCTAATAAATCTTGCAGTTTCGAGAGCAGCATCGAACGTAGACGGCTTTCGATTTCATTTGTTCTATAAAAACCACGCGATCCGACAATTTGCGTTACAAATTGTTGCGGGTCGTTCACCTGGAAGCTGTAAGTTCCAAAACCCTGTAGTAATGCCACACCAAGTCCCATATTGGGATTGCGGACGATTATAGGTTGCGGCGTGCCCCATTTGCGATCGGCAAACTCTCGCATCGCAATAAAATAGACCTCCGCAGGGAAGGGAGTTTTTTCGTTGAACAGCTTACCCACCCAGTCGATCAAAATCGGTATGTTGTAAGTTGTAATAGTATGACGTCCTGGACCAAAGACATCTAAAGCATTCCCGTCGCGGAAGAACACTGCAGACTGTGATTCTCGTACAATCACTTGTGAACCGATCCGAAAATTCCCTGCACCAACTTCCGGAAACCGGTGTACGATTTCATCCCGCATTTCATTTGGATATTCAACTACATCAAAAATTCTCGCCATTTTATTCTCTCCTGCCGTAATTACTATTGATAATTAATTCCAAGCCAAAAAAACGGTATTTTGTCAACTAATATCGCTCCCTAAAATCACCTCTTCACGCCGGTCAAACACATCTATGCATTGTTGTGAAACACTTTTAAGATTCCGGATAGAGGCCGGTAAACCGTCACTTCCAATTGAAGCCTCCACATTATCTATCGCCCGGCTTACTTCATCAACAAGATCCAACATTTGCGCGTCGTATTGGTATAGCAGCGCCAGTTCTTCCTCATTAATTTTTACAGCATCAAACAGCCCCGAATATCCTCGGGTTGCACGCCTCACTCGATCAGAAAATGTGCGCAGCTTGATCGCTGATGCTTCGAGATCGTCAACATATCCAATTTCACCTTCACTTATTAGATCACGCTGCAAGGAGGATATGCGCTGATATTGCTGATCAAATCGATCCGCAATGGTCTCCCTCAACAATTTATCAGAGTCGCGCCTCTTTTGACGTTCGATATAACCACCAAAACCGGGAATCTTACTGGCAATCCTCTTAAAGGGATCCAAGTCCGAATCTACTGTATCATATATCTGATCACTCATCACAATCTCCTATTATTTTTTGGATCTCGGGATTTACTTTAATTTATTATAGCATTTATTTTCCATAATTGTAACATTACTGTGATGAATCCACTCCAGAAAATATGCGGAATTAATCTCATTCGTACTCTTGAAATTGAATACTGAGCGATCTAAGGTAGCGATTCCAGGGAGAAGTGCATAATGCGATTATTTCCAGCATCACTTATCCACACATCGCCATTTAAATCTACAGCTATACCCACTGGTATGCCAAAACTATCCAACTCAGTTCCAAAATCTCCCCAAAATTGAATAAAATCCCCTTCCTGGGTAAATTGTAATACTCGATAACCTTCAGGATCTGTTATGAATACCATCCCTTCTTCATTCACATCGATATAAGGTTTATTATCCAGAGATTGACCAAACCACGCTACTACCTCCCACTCAGTTTCAGGTATATACGTAGAATCTTCAAAGCGAGAAAACACTTGAATTCTTTGGTTCCAGGTATCAGCGACATAAACATTGCCCCTTTTATCAACCGCAATTCCAACAGGTTCGTCAAATTGACCGGGTGCCATTCCCGCTCCACCAAATTGAGTAACGTGATTTCCATCCGAATCGAATACCACTACTCGTTTATTTCCAGTGTCCGTCACAAAGACATTTCCTTCTTGATCGATAGCCACATCTCGTGGTCCCCAAAGAGCATTCGGTCCTTCCGCCTGTCCGAAATATCCCCACATTTTCAAAAATTCTCCTTCAGATGAAAATTTCTGAATGCGGTGATTCCAGGTATCAGCGACAAAAACTGAGCTATCGGGTCCAACGTCCAATCCCCAGGGTTGATTAAAGGTCCCGCCAGGGGCATTACCAGCAGTAGTGTCACCAAACTTTCCCCACACGTGTAGAATTTCTCCATCCTGTGTCAGGTGTTGTATACGGTTGTTCTCTGTGTCCGCAACATAGATGCTGCCATCACCCGCAACTGCAACCCCGCGAGGGCGCTGAAATTGACTTGCTTGATCTCCTTGGCTGCCGAAGGTGCGATTGGCTGTAAACTTGACCTCTTTTCCTTCATAAGGATCAGCCTGAATTGGTTCCAGCGATGGCGCCGCCCCATAATTCCACAACTGGTTGACGATATCTTTGCGTATGTACAGACGCATACTGGCAGATGGAGACCAATTGGTCAAATCCATATCTTTATTAGTAACTTCTCCATATAATGAATAATCTCTATTGAACCATATTTGGAAAAGCGCTGCGCGCATACTGGGGTCGCGCAAAGCGTTGATTATCCTATCCCAGGTGAGATTAAAATAATCTTGGTTTGGCCACCACAATCGTATGTAATCGAAACGGTTATACGCCTGACCAACTACAGGCTCTATTTTTCCATAATTGGCATCGCCGACCAGGATAACCGGGGCATCACGTAGGCTTCGAGTTGGGTCAGCACCGTAATATCTGGAATTGTTATAGTTGCGTAAATACCACCAATAAGGGTATGAAGTCTCGTTATCGTAGGCAACTGAAAGCGCAAGTCCATCCGTGGTCCTCTGGGAGATCTCCTCGATCTGTTCAAGCGCAACTTTGACGCCGCCTGCTGAGTGTGCGTATACTAATAATTCATTCGCATTATCATAATTAATATATGTCGCCTGTATCGCTGTTCTGGCAGTCAGGATTCCTAAGAAAGTGAATGAAATTAAAGCCACTACAAGGGCAATTTGAGTGAACGACCATGATTTAAGTAAATATATCAAACCGATACCACTCGCTATCGAAGTAAGAAAGCTGACCATAAATGTACTCGTAGCACTTAACTGCTCCAACTCCTTTCCTTGAAAAGGTGGATTGGTCCCCAATACGGAACTCAGTGCTGCCAGGAAGCTTAATAGGAAAATCACCATTATAGCGATCACCAACCAACCTTTAGACTTTCGAAAACCATTCCAATCTATAGCCTCGATCAAATTCCCAAAAAACCATCCAGCGCACAAAATAAGCGGCCAAGCTATGTGGACTGTCAGCCAGGGCATTTTTTCCCCGGCGAACGTATAAGCGACTAAACTAGTTAAAGCCCAGAATATTAGAAAAGCAAAAACGGGAGCTTTTTTTGTATTGTTATCCTGCGAAATGGAGTTTTTCCCATTGTTTTCCATTTCAAGAGTAGCGTCTTCCTGCTTTGTTGACAAAACCAATCTTTTCAAAACCGCCATCCCAATTAGAAGAACGGTTCCCAATGCAGGCAGGTATTCGTAAATGGGTATCTGTACCAGCCAATAATAGTATAAAGGCTGACTGCCTCTATTAACACCTTGCTGCTCCAGCCAGTAGCCGAGTGAACCAACCATACCAGTAAAGAATCCCGCCCCATTAGTGAAGACGGTAGTATACAAGACTGTGAATATCCCATAAAAGATTGCAGCGTTAATAAGCCACCGACGCGAATTCCACCACAATCCAATCAACACCGATACTACAACTAATGGTATAAAGAATAAAGCCATGTGCAATATATCAACGGTTGCGAATGCTTGTACCTCAGAGGCGTTCGTTGGAATATTCCACCCCATTAATCGCACCGGAAGGGCGCTCAATTGAGGGAGAACCAGAGTACCTAGTAAAATCAGCACATCAAATGATCGCTCTTTTCTGATATTGCTTATGGTGTATCCACGTATCAAAAAAACCATGGACAATATCATCGATAATCCACCCAGTATTGCCAACGTGATTGGTAAAGTGAGAGATACGTTTGGTTGAAACTGTTCTATTTCCTGGGTAGGCGCAGCAGGGGAAACTACTTCCGTTGCATTCAGGTTAATACCTTCACCACTCAGTAATACAGCCCCAGCACCGAACATTAAAAGCAGACCTAAAGTCAATGTAATGAGGAATAAACTCCTGCTCTTTGAATCCTGCCAGGGTTTCCTATAAATCTGATATACAAAATAAAACAACAAGAATATCAACGCCTGTGCAGTATAAATAAAGGATGTTTCCTTGGCGGTAAAATGTAAAGCTGTTACGGCAGTAAGCCAGTATAAATAGCGAGCCTTTCCAGATTCCAAATATCGAAGAATCGCCCATATTGTGACGACCCCCAAAAAGGCAACATACGCCTCGTTGCGCACATATCGCCCGTAATATAGCATGTATGGTGAGATCAACATCAGGACCGCGGCGATCATTGCACCGATACGACCTAGATAACGACGATAATTCCACATGAATGCGACAGTCGCAATGCTGAAAAGAGCTGCCGGTATTCTGGCTGTAAAGTCTCCATCCCCAAACACAAAGTATGAGAGAGCCAGCATATGAAATTGCAGCGGACCATGCATCAATGGATCGTGAGCGAAACCCTGTCCACGAAATAGCCGCCAAGAATAATACACATGAGAGTTTTCATCATGACTCATAACCCGAGCCTCAAGGTTATAAAAGCGACTTACGACAGCCAGTATCAATATTAAAACAAACAAGAGAATTTCTACTGATATTACGGATTTATCGAGTAAAGAACGATCCAACCAGGAGGATTTATTCTCTAACGTGTTCTGCATTGGCACTCCTAATTCCTGCTTCTCTCTTCAACGCATATACCTCCCCTTTGTCTAAATAACGCCACTCCCGTTTCATCAAACCACCCAACCTCAGACTACCTATACGAATGCGAATAATCTTCTCAACCGGTAAACCGATAATTGCTCCTACCCTTCGAATTTGGCGTTTATGACCCTCGCGCATAATCACTCTCAGCCAAACAGCACTACCAGCATTAGATTCAATTCTAACTTTCGCAGGCTTGGTTCGATATCCATCTTCAAGAACCACACCCCGCCGCCATAATCCCAGCTGTTCCTTATCCGGTCGCCGAACAACGAGTACCCGGTATTCCTTCTCATGTCCGTAACGTGGGTGTGTCAAGAAATTTGTTAACTCACCATCATTTGTTAACAGAATCAATCCCTCGCTATCAACATCCAGTCTCCCTACAGGATAAAATCGATCTGGCAGATCGACAAGATCACGTACATTTGGTCTTGGATCATTGGATTTTACCGTTGATAAGACTCCTCGCGGCTTATTTAATGCGACATAGATGAAGTTATTCTTAATCATCAATGTTTTGCCGTCAATCACAATTAGATCTCGTTCCGGGTTGACCTTATCTCCAAGCTTGGAAGTTTTATTGTTAACCTGAACACGTCCTGCATCGATTATCACCTCACAGGCTCGACGCGATCCGATTCCCGCCCTAGCGAGCACTTTTTGCAATCTTTCGTCTGGCATTATCTTGTATCACATCCGATCATGAGGGTCGGGGAAATTACCTTCGTCTGAGTCCCCCAAATCTATTGGTGGAAGTTCATCAACAGCATTGATTCCAAAATGTTGCAGCAAATCTGGTGTAGTCGAATATATGATTGGTCGTCCAGGCGAAACTGCGCGTCCCTCCTCTTGAATCAGCCCCTTTCTTAAAAGGTTTTTAACAACGCCATCGCTATTGACACCACGAATAGCTTCTAATTGAGGGCGGGTAACCGGCTGAAGGTATAGGATAATAGACAAAGTTTCAATTGCAGCGTGGCTCAACCGACCACTCTGCTCAATCCCCAAGAACCGTTCTATCAATGATGCTGCCTGGGGAGCAGTTGTCAACTGGAAACGCCCGCGATGGTGCTGTAAACGCAGACCGCTATCTGAATCGCTTAAATATCCTGATTGCAGCTCTTTCAGCCCATTTTCGACCTCAGCACGTGGTAAACCTAGTGCTTCAGCGAATTGTGCTATAGATACGGGTATCGAAGCGACAAATAATAAGGCCTCCAAGCTTGCTCGAAGTGTCAGATCAACCTCTACCAAAGAAGAGTCATTCATGCTATGATAAAATTCTCCACTAATTTATTCAAAACTTGAGATATAAAAAATGGAGCCCAAAATGAGATTTATTGAACAAAGGAAAATCCTACTCTTTATTATTGCAGTCCCAGTGGTCATAAGTTTAGCATGTAATTTCCCTGGGATAAATCAACCAGACCCAGAAGAAGTTTTGGCGATACCAGTGACTACCGAATCTTTTCAAGACCTTAATGATAATATTCAATCTGTGATTGAGGACATTCAAAATGGAGGACCCTTCCAATTAATTGTAACTGAATCACAATTGACATCTCTTGCAAATTATGAACTTCAATCATACCAGGAATATGAAATTCAAAACGTTCAAATTTATTTACGTGATGGTCGTGTAAGAATCACGGGAGATGTAGAACAAAGCAACATTAAATTACCTTTAACGATCGTTCTAAAATTGTCTGTTGATGGTAGTGGAAAACCAGAATCCGAAATTGTATCAGCATCTATTGGACCTTTCCAAATACCGGAAAGTTTCCTCGATCAGTTAACCTCAATGATGGATTCGATACTAGTAACTCAAATTCTCCCTGCCAATCAAAATGTAGTGATTGAACAAATCACAATAAATGATGGTCAAATGTTTATTAGCGGATACACAAGATAATACCGCAATCCAGAAGAAACATTCAATTTACTGTAAAACAGGTTTGAGATTCTACCATTCACACATCATCTCAAATCAGGTTCAATTTCAGTTAGCCGCTTTTTATCAAGGGATTTATTTATGAGAGTACTTATCACTGGAGCTGCCGGATTTCTTGGTTCTCACCTGTGTGATCGACTTTTGAAAGAAGGTCACCAGGTTGTTGGTATGGATAATTTCATAACTGGAAATTCCGAAAACTTGGCTCATCTAGCAGGCAACCAAAATTTTCTGTTTATCCGGCACGATGTATCCAATTTTATCTTTGTTCCAGGCAGATTGGACGCTGTATTACACTTCGCTTCCCCGGCAAGTCCCAACGAAAGCTCTCCCCTGGGATATATCAATCTCCCAATCCAGACGATGAAAGCCGGGGCATTGGGCACTCACAACACACTTGGAATTGCAAGGGCGAACAACGCTCGTTTCCTATTGGCTTCTACCAGTGAAATCTACGGTGATCCGCTTGAACATCCCCAGACTGAATCTTATTGGGGACATGTCGACCCTATTGGAAAACGATCGGTTTACGATGAGGCTAAGCGATTCGCCGAAGCATTAACTATGGCTTATCACCGCTTTCACGGTCTGGACACCCGCATTGTACGCATATTTAATACTTATGGTCCTAGAATGCATATTGATGATGGGCGTGTTGTACCGAATTTTTTACAACAAGCCCTACGCCTAGAACCACTTACTATATACGGGGATGGTGGCCAAACACGTAGTTTCTGTTATGTAGATGATATGGTCGATGGCATTTACCAATTGCTAATTTCAGACGAACATGAACCCATCAATATAGGTAATCCAATAGAAACGAGCATCCATGATCTAGCTTTAATTATCAACAGCCTTACAAAAAATCCGGCAGGCATCGTGAGCTTTAAAAAACAGCGAGGACCAAGCGACCCTCAACGCCGGAGACCAGACATATCACGCGCCAGAAAAATTCTTAATTGGGAACCCAATATCTCTTTGGAAGATGGCATCCAGCGCACAACACCATATTTCAAGGATAAATTGGGGCTGGCATGACCTCGATTATTACTAATTCACAGGAGCGTACACGCTTTTTAAAATTTTCCGTTGTAGGCGTTATTGGCGCGATCGTTGATTTTGGTGTGATGAATTTGCTGGTTGCCTTATTTGGAGCTCCTCTTGTAATTGCTGGTACGATCTCATTTATTGCTGCTATTTTCAGCAATTTTATGTGGAATCGATATTGGACCTACCCAGATTCACGTTCTAAACCAATCATTAGGCAGCTTTCAGAATTCACGGTTGTGAGTGTCATCGGAATGGCTATCCGCATTCCCATACTTGCACTATTAGAACCCGTTATGAACAATTTCTTTTCCCATCTACCTTATGAAATACCGTACATCAGCGTGAAATTAATAAGCAATAACGTCACGCTTGCAATCGCCGTGTTGATTGTATTATTCTGGAATTTCTTTGTTAACCGCTACTGGACATACGGCGATGTGGAGTGATCGATATGTACCCAAATTAATTGAATCCACTTGTTCAAAATATAGCTTATGTTAGTTGGAGGACCTGAAATGTTATCCCATCGCGAACGTATCGAAAAGTGCTTGTCAGGAGGAAATCTTGATCGTGTTCCAATAGCTTTATGGCGTCATTTTCCAGTGGATGACCAAACCCCTGGAGGATTGGCCAGCGCTACCCTTTCTTTTCAACGTAATTTTGATTTCGATATTGTAAAAGTATCGCCTTCATCTTCTTTTTGCCTCAAAGAATGGGGGGTTGAGGATGAATGGAGAGGGGCAGCAGAGGGAACGCGAGAATATACAAATCGGGTGATAAATCACCCCGATTACTGGGCACGCCTGCCAATATTGAACCCGGATGAGGGTTTCCTTGATCAACAAATATCCTGCTTACGGCATCTTTTCAACGAACTAGGTCCTGCGACTCCAATGATTCAAACCATTTTCAATCCACTTTCTCAGGCAAAAAATCTTGTTGGTAAGGAAAACCTGCTCGTCCATATGCGCCGCTATCCGGATGCACTTCATGCTGGTTTAAAAACCATCACTGAATCCACCCGCCGTTTCATTGAAGAGATTAAACTTACAGGCATCGCAGGTATTTTTTACGCTGTACAACATGCTCAACACGGCTTGCTTTCAGAGGAGGAATACACAACATTTGGAGTAAACTATGATTTGAAGGTCCTGGAATCGGCCCAGGAAATGTGGTTGAACATGCTTCATATTCATGGAATTGAGATCATGTTTGATACATTCATTGATTACCCCGTCAATGTGATCAATTGGCATGACCGTGAAACATATCCTGATTTGAATCAAGCTCAGGACCTTTATTCCGGTGTAATTTGTGGTGGAATACGTAGGGAGACCACGTTGGTACTCAGTAATCCGGAGGAAGTAACCGCGGAAGTCGAGCAAGCCATTGCGGCGACTTCAGGTAAACGATTTATCTTAGGTACCGGATGCGTTATGCCCATAACAGCACCATATGGGAATATTATTGCGGCTAGAAGTAGTGTCGAGCAAAGCCGGTTCTGAACAATAATTATTAAACCTATCACTAGCATATTTTATAATTATTTTTAGAAATTAGACATCATGGGCGGTTTACGCGTTATTGCAGGTAAGGCAAAAGGTCACAATCTGCGGTCAGTACCAGGCGATTCAACACGCCCAATTACTGACCGCACGAAAGAATCTCTGTTCAACATCATTGGAGCAGATATTATTGATTCAACTTTGCTGGATTTATTTGCCGGTACCGGGAGTGTTGGGATTGAAGCACTCAGCCGTGGGGCAAAGCTTGTACTCTTTGTAGACAAGAGTCAACATGCAATTAATACAGTCAAAATCAATTTACACAATACAGGTCTTGATCAAACCGCTAAAGTCCTGAAACAGGATGCTTTCAAACTGATAGAACAAACCGCTTCTCAGGCGTTTGATTATATTTATATCGCCCCTCCTCAATATAAAGATCTATGGAAGCGCTCCTTATTTCTACTGGATTCTAATCCCGAATTGCTCTCATGCGACGCTTGGGTTATCGCCCAAATCCATCCCGTTGAATATCAAAATATTAAATTGAATAGACTTGTTGAATTTGATCAAAGGCAATACGGCAGCACACTACTTGTGTTCTACAAAATGAAGGAATCCGCATAGTTATTTTGCAATAATACAAAGGAAATTTTTGATCTCAATGAATGCACAACAATACATAGAGCTAGAAGATCAACACGGAGCAAATATTTATCATCCATTGGACGTAGTGATTTCACGTGGTGAAGGCGTTTGGGTCTACGATGTTCAAGGAAACCGTTTTCTTGACTGCTTGAGTGCTTATTCAGCACTTAATCAAGGTCATGTACACCCACACATCTTGGATGCCATGCTTGATCAAGCCTCAAAACTCACATTAACATCACGGGCGTTTCGCAATGACCAACTGCCGCTTCTCTACAAAGAGCTCTCGGAGTTGTCCGGTTTCGAAATGTCACTCCCTATGAATAGCGGAGTTGAGGCGGTAGAGACAGCGATAAAGCTTGCTCGAAAATGGGTTTACCAGGTAAAAGGTGTCCCGCGCTACCAGGCGGAGATCATCACTTGTCAAAATAATTTCCACGGGAGAACATTAACGGTTATTTCCTTTTCAACCGAGAGGTTGTATAAAGAAGATTTCGGTCCTTTCACACCCGGTTTTGTAGAAGTTCCATTTGGTGACGCGCAAGTTCTTGAAAATACCATCACACAAAATACCGCTGCTGTCCTCGTAGAACCAATTCAAGGAGAAGCTGGGGTTATAGTGCCTCCCAATGGTTATTTGAAAAGGCTGCGAGAAATCTGCGATCAAAATAATATCCTTCTTATTGCAGACGAAATCCAAACCGGATTAGGGCGGACAGGAAAAATGTTCGCGTGCGATCATGAGAATATACGTCCCGATATTTTAATAATTGGAAAAGCGTTTTCTGGGGGTTTCTATCCCGTATCTGCGGTATTAACCGATCGTAATTTGTTAGGTCTTTTCAATCCTGGTGAACACGGTTCTACTTTCGGCGGTAATCCTTTAGGTGCAGCAATCGCACGTGCTGCCTTACGAGTTATCAAAGATGAAAATCTGGTGCAAAACGCTGCCGAGATGGGAGAATACTTTAGCGAACAATTAACCGAGATTCCAAGCCGGCATGTTAAGGAAGTCCGCGGTAAAGGGTTGTTAATTGGCGTTGAACTGAAATCAGAAGCCGGAGGGGCACGCCGGTTTTGTGAAGAATTACAGGCCAAATTTATTCTGGCAAAAGAAACTCATGAAAATGTAATTCGTTTCGCACCCCCATTAATAATTGACCGTGAGACGATCGATTGGGCGCTTTTAAGAATCCGTGAAGTGCTCACTATGGACTGAGTATGGGATATTCGCAGGAATTGAAACCAATTAAATATATTTCTGCTTTTCACCAACACTAAACACGTACTCAAAAGGAATCATTTTATGACCCCATCAAATATGCCTCCATCATTTCACTTATTAGCCAAACCTACCGGTGCTGTTTGCAACCTGAATTGTACGTACTGTTTCTTCTTGACTAAGGAGAAACTCTATCCCGGCAGCCGTTTCCGAATGACGGATGAATTATTGGAGGAGTATATCCGCCAATACATAGATGCTCAACAAATCCCAGAGGTAACAATCGCCTGGCAAGGCGGCGAACCCACGTTGATGGGAGTTGATTTCTTTAAGAAGTCGATCGAATACCAACAGAAATACAAAAAAACCCACATGACCTTTCAGAACTCAATGCAAACAAATGGGGTGCTTCTGGATGATGAATGGTGCCAGTTTTTTAAGGAGAACAATTTCTTGATTGGTATCAGTATCGATGGTCCGAAAGAACTGCATGACGCTTACCGGGTGGACAAAGGGGGCAAGGGCACATTTGACCGCGTGATGATTGGTGTGCAATACTTGCAGAAGCACAATGTGGATTTTAATATACTGACAACCGTCCACGCTGCTAATGGTGATTATCCGCTCGAAGTATATCGCTTCTTCCGCGAAGAGATTGGCGCTAAGTTCTTCCAATTTATTCCAATCGTTGAAAGAGAAAATGAAACCGGATACCAGGAAGGTAATACGGTCACTGATAGGACAGTAAAAGCCAGACAATATGGCGACTTTCTTATTGGGATATTTAACGAATGGGTAAACCACGATGTTGGAGATGTATTCGTCCAGTTACACGATGTTTCATTAGGCGCATGGTTGGGTAGACCACCAAGTTTATGTATCTTCTCCCCCACCTGCGGTAACTCTATGGCTTTGGAACATAACGGCGATATGTACTCGTGTGATCATTTCGTCGAACCAGGATATCTTCTTGGTAATATCAGAGAAGAACCAATGGTTAATCTCGTCGGGGCAGAAAAACAGCGCGAATTTGGTCAGGATAAGCAAGATTCATTGCCCAATTATTGCCTTGAATGTGATGTCCGTTTTGCCTGTAACGGCGGTTGTCCAAAAAACCGGTTTATCGAAACACCAGAAGGTGAACCCGGCTTGAATTATCTCTGCGAGGGTTATAAGACCTTCTTCAACCATATCGATCGTCCTATGCGAATTATGGCAGCTTTGCTGCGCCAGAACCGAGAAGCGGCTGATATTATGCAAATACTAGCAGCAGAAAAATCCTTGGATAGAGAATAAATGCCTTCCCACACCATTAATCACAACATGCCACGTTCATTAAGCAAGCTGAATATTTCTCGAATTACGGAATATCTTTACGTTGCCGCTTTACCAAACGCTGAGTATGCAGCCGAAATATCCAAACTAAATGTGCGCTTAGTGATAAATATGATCTTCATAATGCCAGCGAAAGTTTATCAAAAGCCCCCTTTCCACATGCTCACCCTGCGTACCTTCGATTCAATCTTCATCCCAATCCCAATTCGCAAGCTGGAAAAAGGGGTAGAGACCGCCCTACCAGCTATCCAGAATGGCGAAAGTGTGCTCATATATTGTCGCCAAGGTCGACACCGCAGTGTGGCAATGGCTTCAACTATTCTAATAGCTAAGGGATATTCAGCCGACGATGCCATGCGGTTAGTCAGTAGTAGAAGAGACGCTGCTGACCCATATGCTTGGCATATTCAGCGCCAGATCAGGAAGTTTGGGAAAATATGGAACAACCACAAGAATTCTGTTTGATCGTTTTTTTCAATCCACTACTTAATCCGGATAAGTAACAAATTCATGTAGAAAAGAACCACATCGAGCTCCCTCGTCCAAATGATAATCCTGGACAAAGTTTTTTTGAGTAATAAGAAAAGCACATTATATATATTAAAAAAGTATACGAAGCGGGAATATGAGGTGAAGAATGAACGTCTGCATACCAAAAGAACGACGACCATTTGAGTATCGCGTCGGTCTTACACCCTCAAGCTTAAAAATGTTGACTAAAAATGGTCATCAATGCTACGTGGAACATGATGCCGGTTTAGGAGCTGGATTTAGCGATCAGGAATACCAGCAAGCAGGTGCAATAATCGCTTACTCCTCTCACGAAGTTTTCGGACGCGCCGATCTCCTATTAAAAGTTGCAAGACCCTTGTTAGAAGAAATAGAGTGGCTTCAACCTGGTGCTACTATTGCTGGTTTAATCCATTTTGGTTCTGAGCGCCAAGATAAAATCGATAAGTTGCTCCAAAAAAAATTACAACAATTGCCTATGAGCAGATTCAACTTCCAGATGGAACATTACCCGTTAGACGACCTCTAAGCGAAATTGGCGGTCGACTCGCAGCACAAATAGCAGCTCGCTTGCTCCAAAACGACGCTGGTGGAAAAGGGATTTTAATTGGAGGCGTTCCTGCAGTGCCACCGGCTGAAGTTGTAATTATTGGTGCGGGTGTTGTGGGAACATTTGCCACGCGCGCATTTTTGGGAATGGACGCCCACGTAACGGTTTTGGACAAAAACTTACGTGCTCTTCAGAGAATAAGCGAACGCTTTTCTTGTGTGACAATGATATCCAATCCCGATAATATCGCCCGAGCGTGTGCTTATGCAGATGTGATTATTGGAGCTGTCCTTGTTCCCGGTGAACCTCCACCGGTTGTTGTGACCAGAAGTGTACTACATACTATGAAAGAACGCTCCGTGGTTATGGATATAAGCATAGATGAGGGGGGATGTATAGAAACATCGCGCCCCACTACTCATGAACACCCCACTTTTATTGAGGAGGGACTCATTCATTACTGTGTTCCAAACATGCCGAGCATTGTAGCTCGCACAGCAACGCATGCCTTTCTAAATGCTGCCTTCCCATTTATATTCGAAATCGCGAATAAAGGTGTTGAAAATGCCATTTCTGACAATCCAAGCCTCAAGCTTGGTGTCGGAACGTATCGAGGCGAGATTACGAATATTTTTACACTTTCGTCCAGGCAGCAGATGGAGTAGAAAATGGATCACGATAAACTCTACAAATCGCGTATTGTCTCCCCTGAAGAAGCTGTACGCAAGATTCAATCCGGTCAGCGCATCTTCCTGACTGGAAACTGCTCCGTCCCTCAAATTATTCTATCAGCCCTGGTGGACTATGCACCTGAATTATCTGATGTAGAAATCTGCCAGGCACTTACCGTCGGTCCGGCAGATTACGTCTCAAGTGAGATGGATGGTCACTTGCGCGTCAATACGATTTTTATTAGTGGCAACGTTCGCGATGCGGTGCACAAAGGTCGAGCTGATTTTACACCGGTATTATTATCCGAATTTCCTTTACTTTTTAAGAATGGTGTTCTCCCATTGGATGTAGCCCTGGTGCACGTATCGCCGCCGGATGAACATGGATTTTGCAGTTTCGGTATCGAAGTTGGTCTAACAAAGTCTCCTGCGGAATCTGCGAATATCATTATTGCTGAAGTCAACCAACAAATGCCGAGAACATTGGGTGATTCATTTATCCACGTCAGTAGATTAGACTATCTCGTCCCGGTTGATTATCCACTGCAAGAATTATTAATGGGTGGTGACAAACCCGATGAAGTAGTTGATAAGATCGCCTCCCATATCTCCGAATTGATTCCAGATGGTGCAACGATGCAAATGGGTATCGGTGCAATACCTGACGCGGTAATGAAATACTTGTACGATAAGAAGGATTTGGGAATTCATACCGAGATGTTTTCAGATGGAGTTATTGATCTTGTGAATGCAGGCATAATCACAAACACCAGAAAATCAATTCAAACCGGAAAGATTACAGCCGGGTTTGTCATTGGCAGCAAAAGACTGTACGAATGGGTAGACGACAATCCAATTATTGATTTTCATCCTACGGAATATGTGAATGATCCTTTTGTTATTGCTCAAAACGATCGTCAAGTTTCCATAAATTCTGCTATTGAGATCGACCTGACGGGACAGGTATGTGCCGACAGCATTGGACCCAAGCTGTACAGTGGTGTTGGCGGTCAATTTGATTTCATATATGGAGCATCACGCTCAAAAGATGGTGTTCCCATTATTGCACTGCCCAGCACAGCCAAACTACGAGACGGAACTACTGTCAGCAGAATTGTCCCAATGCTCAAATATGGCGCAGGAGTCGTGACTACGCGCAATAATGTCTGGTTTGTAGTCACCGAGTACGGAATAGCCGATTTGTTCGGAAAAACCATCCGACAACGCTCAAGATCATTAATCAATATTGCTCACCCACAATTCCGAAAAGAGTTACAGAAACAGGCGACTGAACTGCACAATCTCTAAACTGAATTAATCACATCTTCGATTACAATTATCAATAGTCGAGTAATTCTTCAGATCGAATTACGAATAAAGATTTCCACATGAACTTGCAAGTTGTAAGTATCCTCAACTCGTTTTATTAATGGCTGAGAGTAAACGGTGTTCGGTTCATATCCCTTCATTCCAGGTAGTTATGATATTCAACAAGTCCCTCTGAGACGCTTTTTGCCCCCGGTTCCTGGAGGTATAGTTGAGAACTGGCTCAAGGAACGAGTATCGTCAGGTGATTGGATTCTCGATCCCTTTGGAGCCTCACCCCAATTAACATCAGAAGCTGCTCGTGCCGGTTATCGCGTACTTGTCGCAGCTTACAATCCCATTGCACGTTTCTTGTTAGAAATAGCAGTTGATCCACCGACAGAGTCAGAAATTCGAGCCGCATTAGCCGATTTGGCGATTTCTCCTAAAGGAGAAGAACGTCTTGAACCACACATTCGTTCACTTTACCTCACAGAGTGTCTCCAATGTGGGAAATCTGTATCAGCTGAAGCGTTTATTTGGAAACGCGGCGACTCAGTTCCCACAAGCCGCATTTATAACTGTCCGAACTGCATGGAATCAGGTGAGTTTCCGGCCTCAGAATCGGATGCTAAACGCGCCGCTCATTTCGGGAAAAGTAGTCTCCACCACGCGAGAGCACTTGAAAGGGTTGCTGCTTTGGACGACCCAGACAGGGTTCATGTAGAAGAAGCTTTGTCGACTTATTTGCCACGAGCTGTATATGCCCTATTCACAATAATAAATAAACTGGATAATCTACCGCCAAACCGTCAACGGGCGCTAGCAGCTTTATTGCTTCCTGTATTCGATAAAGCGAACACTTTATGGCAATACCCCACGGAACGGACTCGCCCCCGCAAATTGAATGTGCCGTCCCAATTTCGGGAAAATAATATATGGCTTGAATTGGAGAATGCAGTTTCACTCTGGTCACAAAATACTTCAGTAGAGGAACTGGAATTTAATCCAATTCCAATAACTACTTGGCCAGAACTTCCACCTAACAGCGGAGGTATTTGTTTATTTGATGGTCGTCTCAACGACCTGGTTATTCAAATTCTTAAAAATCCTCTCGCAATTGAGATAAAAGCTGTTTCGGGAGCCCTTCCTCGTCCTAATCAGGCTTATTGGTCTTTGTCGGCGTTATGGGCGGGTTGGTTGTGGGGGCGTGATGAAGCCGCTAAAATTAAAGGCGTCCTTCGGCGTCGCAGATACGATTGGGCTTGGCACTGTACTGCCTTACAAAAAGCATTTAGCGGATTGATTCAAATATTGGGACCTGGCATCCCAATCATGGGTATTATTGGTGAAGCCGAAGCAGGTTTTCTTTCTGCAGCCATCATAGCGGCTTGGATGACCGGATTCAAACTATTAAATGTTTCATTGCGTGAAGAGATTGGACAAGCCCAGCTTTTTTGGATACGGAGTATAGATCAAGAAATTATTAAAAATAATACAGGGCAGTTGTCCGATATGGAACTATTAAGCTTATTCCATCAGACCGCCGATAACTATCTGAGTTCTTGTTGCGAACCAGTCAGCTATCTTAGATTAGATAGTTCTGTCCTATATTCCTTAGCGGAATCATCCAAGGCGATGATGCCTTCAAATAAAGATACACCTGCGAATATGCTTGCTCGTATTAACAACACTTTCCAGGAATTGCTCTTAGAAAAGAATGGATATATTAGGTATGGTGGGAGCGAACACTCGCTGGATACCGCCAATTACTGGTTATCAGACGAAAATAGTGGAAAATTATATAAGAGCGGCAGGTTCGTCACATTATCCGACCGGGTGGAAATTAAAGTTGCCAATTACTTGCAGGACCATCCTGGATGTTCATCTTCTGAAATAGATAAATTTGCCTGTCAAGCTTTCCCTGGTCTTCTAACACCTGAACGAGACCTGGTCCTTCAATGTTTGAAATCATATGGAAAACAAAAATCACATAAAAGCGACTGTTGGATTTTACGCACTCAGGATACAACTGAAAGGCGGAATGAAGACATAACTGAGATGAAGTATCACCTTGAGCAAATCGGAATTCATATGAAGTATGAAGTATCACGATTTGAAGCCGCCCAATTAAAACTGGGGATGCCTCTATCGATTTCCATTCTGCCATCTTTGACTTGGCAGGATACTGGCGGTGAAATTAAATTCGAATTTTTTGTGATTTCAACTGCAATAATAAGTAATATAATCTTTCAGATTAATGATTTTCAGATTGAGGGATTGAATATCGATGAACCACACTTACAAAGGATTGTTGTCCTCCCTGGTGGTAGAGCAGGTTTATTAGGCTACAAACTCCAAAAAGATGCTCATTTAAGAAATACCGTTGAATTTAAATGGCAATTTCTAAAATTTCGAAATTTGCGCAGGCTCTCTGAAAATACTCTTCTCACTCGGGATAATCTTCAACATTATCTTGCCCTCGACCCATTGGCAAACACTGATCCCCAGATGACTTTTATTTAGTCAATATTTACAACCTTGGTGATATAAAATAAAGAAATAAAAACATCCGATCGAACTATATAAACAAGTAAGGATTTTATCAAATTACCTCCCAGATGGGGCGAGTACTGATTCCACGGTTGGTGTTGGAGATTCTTCGACGGTTGGTGTAAGTGTATGTTCGATGATGGGGGTGGATGTATTCGTCTGGGTTGGTGTCTTACTAGGTTTTGGGGTTTTTGTAGGAGTCATCGTTGGGGTAGGGGTGAAAGTTGGGGTTTGCGTCGGAGTATAAGTGGGCGTTGGAGTGGGAGTTGGAACCTGAAGATTCAAATGCAGCAAAGTCTCAGCATAAGTATCTTCAGTGCTATATACAGTAAGCTTCAAAGTGATAACACCCTCTGGAATGTCCTCCAAATCCCAACTATAGAGCAGTTCAGAACGATTAATTCGTTCTTTACCTTTTGCCAAAGTCTTCCATTCAACCGGGTCTTCCCCCCTCCCGTATTCCAACTGTACGGAATCAAACCCCTCTGTCGCATCTGCCATCCCATATATGTCCAATGGACTGGATGTGATCGTTTCATAATCTTCTGGAGATGTGAAGGCCAATATTGGTCGCGGGTCATCCGCTTGACAATCACGATTTGGTGCAAATTTAACTGGATCTAGAAAACCCATTTCTTCTGCCCAGGTCTGTCCTTCAGGATTCTTCTTTATCCATTTCTTCGCCCAAGGATCAGTCACATTCAGGGCGAATTCCTTTTCGACAAAATCTGAACAGGCAGAAGATGCCCGCAATCCGGTCCAGGTATCCAATAATATTTTCTGCCAAAGGTCTTCTTCTTTTGGTAAAGGAGGTTGATCTGCCGCAAATAACTCGCTCGTTTGCTTTGGACACCATTTAGACGGAAATGTGCCTGAAATTGCGCAGATAACCTGCTCAACAATCCCACCAGGTCTTGTAAATTGGGTTGGATTACCGCCGGTAAGTTGTTGTACCGCAGATGCAGTGAATTCTGCCCAGATTGGTGCCGCACCCTTAAGCCCACTGACATTCTGCATAGAGGTGTAATCAGCATTCCCTACCCAAACCCCAACTGCTATATCAGGATTATATCCAATTGTCAAACTGTCACGAAAATCATTGGTTGTACCCGTTTTTGAAGCAGATGGGAACGGTAAATTGAGAACCGAATTTGATCCGAACGCAGGTGTCCTGGCATGGTTATCAGAAAGTATCGACGTTATCAGATAGGCGTTTTCCGGTTTAAGCACCTGGTCACCCGGTGGCTGGTTATATTCATATACGCGATTTCCTTCATGATCCAGGATACGTGTAATTGCGACCGGAGGTAATAGTCTTCCATTGTTGGCAAGCGTTGCATAAACGTTGGTTAATTCAAGCAAATTTACTTCTCCACCACCTAAGGTTAATGAAAGACCATAATCATCTTGATTCAGGGTTGTGATACCCAATCTCTTCGCGAGAGATATAAATCCATCATCCCATTCGTTTACTGGGTCATCATATATCCCCACAGATGCGAGGGTTTTGACTGCTGGCACATTATATGAGTTCGCCAGAGCTGAGCGCACGGTCACTGGACCATGAAAACGTCCATCAAAATTGACCGGTTTATATGGGGGACGATTATCATCTGGTCTTCCTGATGGTGGAAACTCGGACGGCACATCCCAAATTAATGTTGCTGGAGTCCATCCATTTTCAAACGCTGCCAGGTAAGTGATCGGTTTAATTGCCGAACCGGGTTGGCGAGGGCTGATCGCCATATTCACCTGTCCGGAAATCTCTTCACTAAAATAATCCGCCGAACCTACCATGGCAAGAATTTCTCCCGTCGCCGGACTTATTGCTACCAATGCGCCATCATTTGCATTCTTATCTGAAAGAGACTTAATATGCTCCTTGACGATCTCCTCAGCCATCCTTTGTAATCCAGGATCTAGGGTTGTATATACAGTGAAACCCGCTCGATAAATTGTTTGGGCGTCATATTGATCCTCAAGTAGCGAGCGCACGTAATTCACCCAATGAGGAGATCGGATTTTTATTTGGGGCGACTTGAACTCAAAATTCTTGATTTCAACCGCAGCATTTGTGACATCAACTGGGTCCAGACAAATCCGTTGCGGATTATTGCTCACATAAATGCACCCTTGCTCCTGACTATCCTGGTACATAAGAACAAGCACATCTTCTTGGCGAGAAAATGTGACCTCTCTGTTCGTATATACGTCATACACAGCAGGTGCTTGTGGCAATCCGGCTAAAAAAGCTGCCTGACCCAGAGTCAATTTATCTGCCGTCGTCCCAAAGTAGGTTTCTGCTGCGGCTTGTACACCATAAGCCAGGTTCCCGTAATAAATTTCATTCAAATAAAGTTCTAGGATTTCATCCTTTGAATATCTACGCGTGATTTCGGCTGCAAGAATGGCTTCGCGTATTTTTCGTTGGTAGGATTGATCGCTGCGTTCCTCTGGCGTAAAAAGCAAAGCTCTGGACAACTGCTGAGTGATGGTCGAAGCACCTGAAACTGTCTCTCCACTTTGATAATTCTGCATGAAAGCCCGCACAATAGCAAACGTATCAAATCCAGGATGACTGTAAAATCCTTTGTCTTCCGTGGCTACTGTCGCGGCAACGAGAAAAGGCGAAATTTTCTCTAGAGGAACATAGGTACGTCTACCAGCGTTTGGATCCAATATTTCGTAAAGGACATTACCGTTACGGTCGAGAATACGCGTTGTCTCAAATTGAGAAGCATGCTGTCGTATATCACTGATATCCGGTAATGTAGATGCTATCTGGTAATACTGATAAAGCCCCATTGATGAGGCACAGAGTATCACCAGTATCAAAACGAACACACTTACAAATGACACACGCAGGAAGCAACCTAAAGCTTTCCTTCCTGTTTTTGGTCTCCCTTCTGGTTTCTTACGCTTCTTGCTGAGTACCGACGGATAAATTGGGGGTGGTACACTTGCCTGTGTTGGAGTTTTACTTGTTGTCTGTAATGATTCCGTTGGTTTTGTTTGCGTTCTTACAACTTCACTCCCCTCATACCGGTTCGAATCTGGATGTCCACCAACACGCAGGGGAGCAGTGTCATCTAAAGCTGATCTGTTTTGCTCGTTTTCCTCCCCCTTTAGCTCTGAAAATTCTGCGTTTTCCTCGATCAAACCACCTGTCGATTCAGTCAACTCCAGTCCTTTAAGATCCTCCTCAGACAAAGATTTACCATCTTCGAGATCGTCTTCGGAAAGCAGACGTCTAAAACGCTCCCCAGGAGATTCGCCTTGTTTTTGATGCGAAGTTTTGGTCATTACTTTTAAATTACTGTCCGGGGTCAACTAAAAATGCTTATGCTTTCTGATAAATTAATTTGTTTGAGCTGCGATAAGGACGACCCAGGTACCTTTCATAACTGTATCAGATGCTTGGTTTTTTACACTTAAGTCGATTTCAACTGAACCGCCACCTATACGAGGCATTGTTCTGGTCCCTTTCACATCTAATTCGACATGAATGGTATCGCCTATAAACATCGGCTTGATAAATTTCCAATTCTTAATCTCTCTAAATGCAATAACCGTGCCTTCCATCACCCCTGTCTGTGTAGCCAAACCAGAACCGATCGCCACACCCAGCAATCCATGTGCAACCCGCTGTTTAAAGGGTGAATCTTTACTATACTGAGAATCTGTATGCATTTGGTTATAATCACCAGATAGACCAGCAAAGTTGACGATATCTGCTTCTGTGATTGTGCGACCGGCAGTAATTATCTTTTGTCCTGCTTCAAACTCCTCGAAATACATACCACGTGGTTTAGCTGGTAAAGGGCTCATTTTAAATCTCCTTTTCTAGTAGACTTTACTTGAAAAATTTTTCCAATTTTAGCATAAAAAAGCATCAAAATCCTTTGACTGTATAGTCAACTTACTATTACAATAGAGATATGTATGAATGGAATTTGAAAAACGGTGATCCGCTCTCGTTAACCATTGCAACAGATGCACGCCTTGTGGCTCCTGATTATCCAGATGATCAGATATGGGAGCTAAACATTGGGGGAGGCGACCCACCAGCTTTGGCGTTGCAAACAACGTATGGTTTGAGAGCGCGAAATTTCCGTCTCTTCCCACGCTTTACACTTAGCGATACAACTCTCACTGATCCAGCTACTTTTTCTCGTCCTCCACAAATCAATAAATTGTGTCCAAATTTTATCGCTCTATTGTACTCACCATTTCCTAATATAGACGTCGAATCGAAGTATTGGGTTCCCACATCCAAAGGCGTAGCCGGATGTATGGGTGTCTTAAATAATAGTAATTCCACCCAGATTATTCGCATTGAATGGGTTGCCTTACTCACTCCAACAAATGGGGAACGGATGACAGCGATGCAAATGCAAGCTGCTCCGGTCCTCTCTGGAATTACGGATGGAATCGCCCCAATTGTTTTCCTCACGGGTGGCTCAAAATCAGGAAGCGGATCATATCCATCCTTATTATTGGAGATGGAAATCCAACCGGGTGAATCGCGAAGTTTTAAGTGGATCCATACAGCTTTATCCAACCCAGAATCTTCATTCGCTTTAGTTCGCAAGATTACCAACAGGAGATGGGATGCCGAATTCACGCGTTTGGAAATGATCAACAACGGTCTCATTAATATTCACACCGGCAATCCAGATTGGGATGCAGCGTTAATGCTATCTCAAAAACAAGCCTACGGGCTTATTCTTGGTTCTTCAAAACAACTTCCTAATCAAACGTTTGTTACAAGCCGGAACCCGGATCAGGGTTATTCTTTGCGAGGTGATGGCAGTGATTACGATCATCTCTGGAATGGGCAAACGCCTTTGGATGCCTACCATTTAATAAACATAATTTTGCCAACCGCCCCAAATCTGGCAAAGGGTATTATCCAGAACTTTTTATCTGTCCAGGAGCAAAATGGTTTCATTGATTGGAAACCTGGTTTAGCGGGTCAAAAAAGCGGTTTACTCGCGACTCCCATATTATCAACTCTAACCTGGCAAATCTACAAAAATACAGAAGACAAATCATTTCTGGAAAATAATTTTGACAATCTCCTTAAATTCATTAGATTGTGGTTCTCTGATGATTATGATCAAGACTCTGATGGAATCCCAGAATGGAAACACACGTTTCAAACAGGATTTGATGACCATCCGATCTATTCCTCCTGGCATGAATGGTCAAGGGGGGTTGATATCAATACATCAGAAAACCCTGGCTTATGCTCTCTTCTCTTTCGCGAATGCAAAGCCATAATTCAAATTGCTGAATTACTCAATCAGGATGAGCCAGTAGAAGAATTTCAATCACACCTTGACAATTTACAAAAAGCGATCGAAATGTCATGGGACGACAATGATGCAATTTATCATGACTGGGATCGTGATACTCACTTCTGCTCAAAGGGGGAAATGATTGGAAAGCGCGCAGGACCAGGAATTATCTTAATTATTAAAGGTTTCGAAAGCCCCATCCGTGTGCATATTCTAATTAAATCCAAAGGTGAAACTTCTCGTCAACCTGTGATATATATCCACGGAACTAGTACATCAGGCAATCACCGTGTTGAACGGATACTATCTAAGCATTTTAAATGGCATCTAGGAGTTGGGAGAATGACGGGCAGTAGTATATATGCTTCTATAGAACAACTAGAAATCCAAAACATTAATCCCGATGATCAAGTCCAAATTTTTATCGCTGGCTATAATAATTTAAATCAAACATTGTTCCTGCCTCTCTGGGCAGGGATACCTGATGCAAGTAAAGCTCATTTAATTATCCAAAGAAATATTAAAAATCCAGATCGATTTTGGCGTCCTTATGGAATTCGTGCCTGTGCCAATCCTCCATCAACTCCACTAGCAAATGTCTGCAATAGCGTTCACATGAGGTGGAATTTAATGATCGGTGAAGGTATATTAAATTACGGGTATCGAGACATAGCTGCCGACCTATTCTCTCGGATATTAGCCGGAATCGTTGTTAATCTGAAGAATGAAAAATCATTTCGACAGTATTATCATGCCGATTCTGGGGAAGGTCTAGGAGAACGCGGTGCTTTATCTGGTCTGGCTCCTTTAGGATTCTTTTTAGAAACTCTCGGAGTGCGGTTAATCTCTTCCCACAAGGTTGCTTTAGCTGGATATAATCCTTTTCCCTGGCCGGTTACGGTAAAATATCGTGGATTATCAATCCTCCGCCAAAAAGAAAAAACGATGGTCACATTCCCGGATGGGCAAATAGTCAATGTCAGTGACCCTGCCCCCCAGATTGTTTCTATGGGAATGGAATAATTCTTTCTTTAGATTGAAATAATAACCTCAATAATCATCCTATGGAAATTTCAATCCAGATACTTGAACTCTTTATCTTGGCACTATCCATTGCCGCCGTGACAGCGATTATCACCCGTCGCTTACGCCTTCCATACACTGTAGGGTTGGTCATTATCGGATTGATCCTGGGATTTTTGAACAGAACAGATGTAATCAAACTCCCAGAATTGACCGGTGACCTAATTATTTTTGTTGAGAACAAAATTACCCCACAGATTATCCTGGGTTTATTAGTTACACCGTTAATATTTGAAGCCGCCTTTCATTTAAGATGGAAAGATTTGCGCCGCGATTTAATTCTTGTACTTGCATTGGCAGTACCAGGTGTCGTCCTTACTACACTACTGGTTGGTGCATTTTTCTACGCTGAAACTGACATCGTGGGCTCAGAAATTCCAATTCAAATTGCTTTTTTATTCGGCGCGATGATGGCTGCAACAGACCCAGTATCTGTTGTAGCTCTATTCCGTACACTCGGTGTACCCAAACGGCTCCAGGTTCTGTTAGAGGGTGAAAGCCTGTTTAACGATGGTACTGCCATCGTAGTCTTCGCCCTGGTTTTAAGTATGTCTTTATCAGGTGGCAGCACTACTCAGGCAAATGAATACTATGTTTGGATTGGATATATCGTAGATTTTATTCTTGTCGCTGGGGGAGGTTTAATCATAGGGATGTTGCTTGGTTGGCTTGCCTCACAGATCATTAAAAATATTGATGACCCCTTAATAGAAACAACATTAACCACGGTGCTTGCTTTTGGAACATACCTGATTGCAGAACATATGGATGTGAGCGGCATATTGGCTGTTGTTTCCGCAGGTCTAGTAAGTGGTAATGTTGGTCCAAGGGGCATGTCACCGACAACTCGCATTCTGGTGACCAATTTCTGGGAATATATGGCTTTCATTTCAAACTCAATTTTGTTCCTCCTAATTGGTCTAGTAATAGACATCACTGCCCTGGCTTTAAAATGGCAATCTATTCTCTTGGCTATCCTAGCCGTATTGTTAGCCCGTGCAATCATTGTTTATGGTCTTTCATGGCTAGGTCGAGATATCCCAGTAAAGTGGAGACATGTATTGTTTTGGGGAGGATTGCGAGGTGCAATCTCACTTGCTCTCGCATTAAGCCTGCCTTTAGCACTAGGATATCAGGTGCGCTCAACTTTGCAAAATCTGGCTTTTGGAGTTGTATTATTCTCCATACTCGTCCAAGGTCTCACCATGGAACCGCTTGTAAGAAAATTAGGGCTGACAAAACGTAGTGAAATGCAAGAAGAGTATGAACGCCGGCATGCGCGCGCTGTCGCAGCTCGCTCTGCTTACAATCACATTGAGAAGATGCACCGTGAGGGTCTCATTTCCCACCATTCCTGGGAACTTATATCCCCAATTCTTAAAAACCAGGCTGATGCACTCATAACATTAGTTGAAGAGGTAATGGAGTTTGACCCGGACGTAGAAACTGAGGAGTTGGATACAGCCCGTCGCGAAGCTCTTCGAGCTCAACGAAGTTCCATTATTGGGTTGCTAAACGACGGGGTTATTTCAGAGGAAGTTTTTTCAGAACTCGCTCAAGAAATTGATGACCAACTTGCCCAAAGCCAGACAAGTTGGGTAAGAGGCATTCAAGATGAAGAAAAAAAGAAATTACCAGTTAATCGGTTATTAGCAGCGGTGGTCCAAATTCAAGACGCCGAAAACGCCGTTAAAGCACTAAACACTGTACACATGCTTGTTGTGCGCTTATCCAGCAGTGGAGGTTTTCTCGGTCGTCGTAATACAACCTTATTAATTGGTGTACCAAAAGATCAGGAAGAAAACGCGGTGGCGATCCTGAACCAGAATTGCCGCCAACGAGTTGAATATGTTGTTACACCTCTAGAAGGTTCTCCTGATCACCTGTTGCATTCCACTCAAGTGACTGTGGGAGGGGCAACAATTTTCACTATTGATGTCGAACGATATGAGGAATTTCTATGAAATTATTACTCACAATTATCAGTGACCGAGATAGGGAACCGGTGTCAAAAGCCCTTATCGAAGCCAAATTTCGTGTTACCCGTATTTCCTCAACTGGGGGCTTCTTTCACCGTGGTATGAGCACATTGATGACAGGAGTCGAAGAAGATCAAGTTGACAAGGCTATAAATGTTATAAAATCCAATTTACCACCCAAGACCGTCGAAAAAATGAGCCGTGCAACAATCTTTGTGATTAATGTGGAGGACTTTAAACAACTTTAATTCTATTTATTCGTGAAATTCCTGTACCTGGTAAGTGAAAACTTGCAGCTTTTTTGAACGCCATAAATCTATTGGAGCACCCATCTTCTGACATAAATGCTCCATGAATTTTTCTTTTCGCGGGATTTTCGACCAAACTTGCGGTAAAAAAGTTGCCCGCTGAGATCCATCTCTTAAGATCACACCATCAATATCCGGATGCAGTTGATTCAGAAGATTCTCAGTAGAGGAATAATCCAATTCTTGTGGTGAAGTTAATCTAGATATTTCGATCTTAACCTCAGTAAGTTCTTCAGGTTTTACAGGCGGAAACCGATAATCACGAAGGGCGGCTGCGATTGTATGTTCACGCACATCCTCAGCTAATGGTAGGTTAGGTTCAAGAGTTCCAATGCATCCGCGTAAAGAGCCGCTTCGAGTAAGCGTGACAAAAGTAGCACCTTGTTCCCTTAATCGAGAGGGAAGCTCATCAATATCTATTGGTTCTAATGGTTTCCCATTCACAGCTTGTTCCAAAGACTGCCTTGCTAATCTCAATAACAACGAGCATTCCTCAATTGAAAGTTTATCATGCATGTTGAAATCCTCTGGTAAGATAAAAATACGTCTGGTCTGACATGACCATAATTTGAAATGTCAGTTGGATTTTTTATTTATGATACTTAATTCATCATACAATTCACTCAGGTAGAAGTCAAGATCTGAGAATTTTTACTTATCCACCCCTGTGCAAAATACCGCCTTTGTGCTAAAATCACCCCTTAGCTATGCCCTTTTGTGGCTTGCTTTTCGCTCCTGACTCGTCAACGGCGACCATCAGGGGCAATCCCAAGGAAAGGAGGCACTCCCATGCGCCAATATGAACTGATTTTCATTGTCCATCCGGACCTAGACGATGATGCTTTGAATGAGGTCATTGATCGCGTCTCAAGCTGGATTTCTGATGAAGACGGTGAGATTACGAACACCGAGTTGTGGGGGAAGCGTAAGCTCGCATACCCCATCCGCAAACAACCTGAGGGATTTTATGTCGTTATGCAGACAAAGATGACCATGACTGCTGACTCTCAGTTGGAACGCAATTTAAGCATTCTTGAACCCGTCATGCGCTATTCAATCATCGCAATTTAATTTGGGTATCATGTTGTTCTTGCCTCTACTGGTTCTCTGAGAGGAAATCTCAATGCGCCGAGGATTAAATTAAGTATTGTTTATTGGACAACAAGGACGAAACCCCGAAATGCGCTATACACCATACGGTCGTCCGATTACGACATTCGACGTTGGTGCCCATCGTATCAGGAATACTTATGATGGTGAGAGACGTTCAGAAATCGAATAGGTTAACGTAGAAGCGTGGAGTAATTTATCTGATATATGCAAACGATATCTTTCAAATGATAGCCTGGTATTTATTTAAGGCGACTGCATACACGCCATTGGGAAGATCAGGAAGGAAACAGACATTGCGCGACAGAAATTGTTGCTAATGAAATGATTATGTTAGACAAACTTCCCAAAAATTACACTTTTGAAGCCAGCATCAAGATTAATTCTAATAATGAATAAGAAAACTAATGATTTTTATATGACGCTGTAATCTTAGCGCGTCTTGCAAGGAGTAATATAATGCCTTATCAAAGAAACCAGAGAAACAAGGAGAGGCCGTTCAGGCGCTTCTACGCCCGTCCACGCTTCTGTCAGTTCTGTACTGACAAAACCATTAAACTCGATTACAAAAATGTAGAATTACTTCAGCGATTCATTACCGATGGTGCCAAGATCCGACCCAGAAGGCAGACGGGGACATGCGCAAAGCACCAACGAGAACTGGCGCGCGCAATTAAACGCGCTCGCCATATCGCATTGCTGCCATTCACAGGTGAAATTTTGCGTTAATAACTATTCCGATTAACAGCGCGGGGCATAGGACACATATCTAAGCCCCGCAATTGTGCATTAACTTTACCTATCTTATGAGGTCTCATTATGGCAAAAAACCCCGGAAAAAAAGCAGCTCCAACCAAAAAATTTGTGGCGCGAGAAGCGCGCGAACGTCGTGAAAGAAACATAGTTTATATCGTCAGCGCAGTTGTTATTATTGCAGTATTGGGACTTGTGTTATACGGAATTGTTGATCAGAATTTTCTAAAAGCACGCCGTCCCGTGGCAACAGTCAATGATGAAAAAATCACTATCTCTGAATATCAAGGTCAAACACGCTTAGCGCGATACAACTTAATCCAGAGCGCACAGAGGTTATACCAGCTAGCACAAATCATGGGAAATGACCCTAGCTCCCAAGCATCTGTAGCAAACCAGCTTCAATCAATAGATGGACAACTATTTCCACAAGCAATTGGCAGGCAGATTATCGATCAATTGGTAGATGGATTGTTAATTAAACAAGAAGCTTCACGTTTGGGAATAACAGTCTCCGAAGATGAGGTCAATAAGGAATTGGAAGAAGTTTTTGGATTCTATCGCCTAGGCACTCCAACCCCAACTGTTACACATGTATTGCCTAAAACCTCAACTCTGTCACCTCTTCAAGAATCATTAATTCCAAGCACGCCTACGTCATCCGCATCCTTAAGCCCGACATCCGAGATCACTTCAACTGAAATCGTTGAAGATAACACGCAGTTCCTTGAATCATCAATAACTCCGACTAATGAGCTAACTCCGACACTAACCGCCACTACTGGACCAACAGCGACGCCATTCACCCAACAGGCATTCGAGGAGATATATCAGGATGCAATCGCCAACCTCAGTGAAGAATACGGCATATCTGAAAGTGACCTGAAGCGCGGTTTCGAAGACCACCTTTACTCAGGAAAAATCTTGGACGTTATTACAAAAGACATAGAATGCACCCAAGAACAGGTTTGGGCTTTACATATTTTAATAGATGAAGAAGTTCTCGCAAAGAATATCAAAACACGTCTAGATGAGGGAGAAGACTGGTCGTTGATGGCAACCACATATTCAACAGACACAAGCAATAAGGACAAAGGAGGAGATTTAGGTTGGTTTGGTCAAGGGGTCATGGTACCAGAGTTTGAACAAGCCGCTTTCAAGCTTGAGGTAGGAGAGACCAGTGAGCCAATAGAAACGGATTTCGGTTTTCATATAATTCGAATACTGGGTCACGAGGAACGACCCTTGACAGAAGACGCTTGTCAAAGTATTCGATCAGAGAAATTCCAGGAATGGCTGGCTGAGTTAAGGGAAAATTCGAACATTATTATTAATGAATTCTGGACCAATGTAGCTCCAACAGAACCGAGCTTGCCAGCAAATATTGTTCAATTTATTAACTCGAACCTGTCATCTCCACCCCCTCCATCACCATAAGAAAGTAGTTACTCATGATACCAGAATAATATCGCTACACAGTTAAAAAAAGTCTGTTCGAAATTATAGATTCGAACAGACTTTTTTTATTATTATTTTGACAACTCTATTATTTAATTACTTTAGAGATCTCATCCAATTTCAAGCTGAGTACTTTGCTCGATGAATCGCTCCCCATTGTTACACCATAAATTATCTGTGCTGCTTCTACAGTATTGCGGTTATGAGTCACAATTACAAATTGTGTATTTGTGCTCATCTCTTGCAATAATTCTCGAAATCGCCGTGTATTTGCTTCATCAAGCATTGCATCGACTTCATCTAACAAGCAGAATGGAGTAGGTGAGACTTTCAACAACGCAAAGATCAGAGCTACAGCCGTAAGACTACGTTCCCCACCAGAAAGTAATGAAAGACCATGTGTGCGGCGACCTGGTAAGCGTGCATCGATTTCAATTCCGGTATTTGTTATATCTTCTGAATCTGATAATATTAGTCTGGCAGTACCGCCACCAAACAAGCGTGTAAATATGTCTGAAAATTCGGCCGCAACTTCTTCAAAAGTTTTGCAGAACTCTTGCTTCATTAATTCATCTAATTCATGGATTACCTGTCGAACGTCAGATTCGGCCTTCTGTAGATCGCTGACTTGATTGGTAAGGAACTCATATCTCTGTTTGACTTCATGATATTCTGACTGCGCCTCCGGATTGATCGGTCCAATCCGTCTTAATTGGGCACGAAGCCTCTTAAGGGAATTCTCAGCCTCCGGTGGAATCATCTGGTTCTTAGGTAAATTCTCTACCATGCCTTCCAAAGGTAATGGGTTTGGACCTGAAACCTTTTCAACATAATCAAAATGAACTAATCCGAAGTCTCCTTCTATCCGGAGCCGTAGACTCTCCAATGCCTCTTTCTGGCGAACAAGATCTATACTAGCCTGGGTAAAGCGATGTTCTGCATCTCGTAAGGTACTTAGAATTGTATCTTCTGATTCTCGGAATGCGGACTGCTCTCTTTCGAGAGTTTCAAGTTCCAGTTCTGCTGGTTCTATCTCTGCTCTCAGCGCTTCGATCTCTTCCTTGATTTCTATTCCTGAGAGTTTTAGTTCAGCCATCTCTTTCTTAACCGTCTCAGAGGAGATGAATAATTCTTGAATGCGAGACTTAAGCGCTCTTATCGAATTTTCCAAATCTTCCAACGCAAGCTTTCTTTCTTCAAATAACGTCTCAGAATCCTTCAGTGCTTGCTCTGCGACTGCCAAACGCGTCTGGCATTCTGAGTGCGATGATTGTAATTCCTCATGTGTGTCTCTACTCTGTGTTGTAACCTGCTGATTTATCTTTTCTTGGATATCATGTGCGGATATTTCAATCAGGTCGACTTCCATGGTCAATTTATCAATTTCTTCTTCTGTAGTAGTAATCTCTCCCTTCAATTCCTCCAATCGTTCGTTGTTCCAATCCAGCTCCCATTTTTTTTGTTTAAGCATCGTATCGACGGTATCGGTATCAATCCTTGATTTAGATAAAGTATCCTCTCTTTCGATAATATCTTGCTCTGATCGAATGAGTTCTTGGTGGAGATTCCTCAAATTTATTCCAGTGTCTTCGATTTGTTTTTCTAATTCAATTATTTTCTCTTCTAAATCTGAAATTTTCTCAATTATATTATTCCGTTTTTTCGTACGATTGAAAACCGACGATCTCTCAGATTTACTATCACCACCCATGGTGAGTATTGGACCATTCGCCTGGAATACTTCGCCTTTGAGTGTCACAGCACACACGCTTCCAGGTTGAGCGGTTAAAATTTGCCTCGCTGATTGGCGGTCACTTACTATAATCACATTTCCTAACAACAGTTCCACTGCTGGCTGTAATGCTGGAGGGGACTTAATTAGCTCAGATGCTATCCCAAGTATTTCAGTATTCTTGGACTTCTTCAATAAGGTTTTGCGTGCAGCTTTGATATCATTAATCGGCAAGATTGCACCTTTCACAGCTTGTTCTGCCAACAAATCTAAAGCTAACTCAGGATTCTTATCAATCACCACCGCATCAATATACACTCCCAAGGCTGCGGTCACAGCCAACTCATACTCAGACGGAACTTCAAGGAAATCTTTTAGAGCACCTTGTGTTCCCCCTATTAGATTTTCATGTGCTGCTTTTAATAATATCCGTGTGCCATCGGCATATCCTGAAAACGAAGATTCCGACTGGTCTAACACATCTAGTTCAGTTCTCAAACGAGCTATCTCAGCATTGATCACGTTACTGAATTCGATATATTTCTTGTTTTCGGTTTCAGCCTCATAAATTTTATTCTGATTATTCCGAACCGTATTCTTTCCTTCAACATGAGCAGTTTCAGCTTCAGCAAGAGCCTTCTGAGATATCTGTTTTTCTGATTCTACGGATCGTATCTCCTTGTTTAAGGATGAAATTTCAATTTCAGTTCTTTCGTAATTTTCACGTGCGGTGTTTAACCACTCGTTTCGTTCATGCCTTCGAGCAATAAGAGTATTATGTTTATCAGTATTTGATGATTCCTCTTTTCGAATAATTTGAATTTCCTTCTCTAATTGAGCGCGCTCCGTTTGCCGTACCATAAGAGCATGACTTACTAATTCGAATTGGGTGCTAGCTTTTTCAATATCAGCACGGATACGTTCGGTTTCTTTAGTTGCAATATCTATCTGCTTATTTTGCAATTCCAATCGCTCATTTAATTTATCCAATTCAAATTTCGTCACTCTCTGACGACCTTTTAGCGAGCGATCTCTTTCAACTGCGACTGCCAATTTCTGATCAATTATTTCCCTTCGGCTGTTCAAGACAGCTATCTCCTGCTGCCACGACGCTAAGCTTTTTCGAAGTATGCTGATGTTATTCTGTAATTGATGTGCTTTTTTATCCAGCTTTTCTTGATCCTTACGAGCCTGAAGTAATTCTTTTTCTCTTGTCTCTTCTGTTTTCTTAGCCAGATTAAATTCTTCTTGAGAATGGTGCCATTGGTATCCATACAATTCACGCAATCCTTCATGTAGGTCCGCTTTGATTTGCTCGTATTCGTTTGCTCGCCGTGCCTGACGTTCAAGGCTGCGCAAACGAGGTTTAATTTCTGTTATTATGTCCTGTACTCTTTCAAGGTTGCGCCGTGTTTTTTCTAAACGTCTTAATGCATCTTCGCGCCTTGAGCGATGTAATCCTATCCCCGCAGCTTCTTCAAATAATCGACGTCGTTCATCAGCTCTCAGCGACAAGGCAGCATCAACTAGACCTTGTCCAATTATGGTATATGTGCGTTCTGCCAAACCAGATTGGGACAATAACTCAGACACATCTCTAAGCCTAACTCTCTGTCCATTAATTAAATATTCATTTTGACCATCACGATATGCACGCCGCGTAATTGCCACTTCACTAAAATCTATAGGTAGCCAACCATCGCTGTTTTCAAATGTGATTGTTGCCGAAGCCATACCTGCACGCGGGCGGTTCTCCGAGCCAGAAAAAATCATATCCTCAGTTTTTTTCCCCCGCAGCAACCTGTAAGATTGTTCACCCAGAACCCAACGTAGACTATCAGCAATATTAGACTTGCCGCTACCATTTGGACCCACAATTGTTGTTACAGTGTCAGAAAATACAAACGTCGTACGACTTGCAAAGGTTTTATACCCATTTAATTCCAGTGATTTAAGTCGCGATGGCATCATGACTCCTCTGACTCAAACCAAATTTATCAATTGCATTTCGAGCGGCTACTTTTGCAGCAGATTGCTTACTGTGACCTGAACCCCTTCCAAACTCTTGACCATCGATAAACACAACGACTTCAAAAGTTTTTTTATGATCAGGTCCCCTATCAGATACAGTGTTGTAAACTGGGGGGGAATATCCCTTTGATTGAACTAATTCCTGAAGTAAGCTCTTCGCATCCCTATCTTTGTGTGCCTCTAATATCGAAGATGCAGCTTGCTGCAGCATCGGCTCCATAAATTCCTGAACTGCCTCAATCCCAACATCTAGATACAATGCACCTACTAAAGCTTCAAACGTTCCGCATAGCAATGCATGGCGATTCCTGCCACCACCGTCACCTTCACCCCTTCCTAGCTTCATAGCTGCCCCTAGGTCAATTAGTCGGCCAAAATCAGCCAACTGTTCTGTACACACCAACGCTGAACGAAGACGCGTTAAATCCCCTTCTGCCATTTCTGGAAAATGCTTATACAACCAAGCTCCTACCAGGAAATCAAGAACTGCATCACCTAAAAATTCTAATCTTTCATTATCTTCCAGGGCTTCTGGATGTTCGTTAATATAAGAACGATGGGTCAATGCTCGATTGAGGAGTAGAAAATCGGTGAAAGGTAATTCAAGACGTTTTACAAATGAATGGGCCGTTTCAATCTCAATTTCTCCTTGTGGAGTCAGTACCATTAATAACCTCCTGAAACACGATGGTAATATTAATTCCTCGCCCACTCCGATGTGGACTATATTTGTGCTTCATTGAAACAATCATCACCTCTAATACTTTTTTCGTGTTTATTTATACTTCAAGAATATTTCCTGACGATCAACACTGCGTTATGACCACCGAATCCAAATGAATTGCTCAATACCACCTGCACAGGCAGTTCCCGAGCCTTATTTGGTACATAATCAAGGTCACATTCTGGGTCTGGGGTTTGATAATGAATTGTAGGTGGTACAACACCATCCCGAATTGCTTTCACACAAAAAATTACTTCTAGAGCTCCAGTAGCACCCATAATGTGTCCAGTCATGGATTTCGTAGACGAAACCGGAATATTATAAGCCGTTTCACCAAGAGCAGCCTTTATTGCTCTCGTTTCTGAAACATCGTTCAGCATAGTTCCGGTTCCATGTGCGTTTATATAATCAATTTCATCGCGATTTATCTCTGCTGTCTTCATGGCCATACTTATTGCCATGGCTCCACCCTCTCCATTCTCACAGGGAGCTACAATATGGAATGCGTCGGCGGTTGCTGCATAACCTGCCAATTCTGCCAATATTTGAGCACCTCGTTCGCGCGCATAGTCCTCACGCTCCAATACAAGTACTCCCGCACCTTCCCCCATCACCAACCCGTCACGATTACGATCAAATGGTTGTGGTGTCATCGAATAATCGTTATTGCGTCGAGACATAGCACCAATCCTATCAAAAGTAGCGACTCCGACCTCGGTTATTGTTGCTTCTGATGCACCTGTGATTACCGCATCAACTACATTATTGCGCAGTAAAGTCCATGCTAACCCAATTGCGTCAGAACCAGATGCGCACGCAGAAGCAACTGAAAAACAAGGTCCCTGAAAGCCATAATCAATTGCAACCATGCCAGCAGAACCATTTGTCATAAGCATGGGTATGGCAAATGGGCTGACACGATTAGGTCCTTTTTCCCGAACAGTGGTGTATGTGTCATACAGCGTTTGCAGACCACCCATAGCAGAGGAAATGATAACGCCAACGCGAAACTTTTCTGTATTTTCGACTTCAATTCCTGAATTCTGTATCGCTTCTTTGACTGCAGCAGCAGCCAATTGTTCAACCCGGTCACGCCGGCGTGTCTCTCTGGGGGACATGTATATATGCGGGTCAAAATCCTTTACTTCACATGCGATCTGAACTCTCAATCCCGAAGCATCGAAACTTGAGATTTTCCCAACGCCTGAAATGCCTTTTAAGATATTACCCCAGGTTTCATTTACGGTTAAACCCAAAGCGTTTACCGTTCCCATACCAGTAATCACAATACGACCTTGCATTTACTCACCTCCCGTAACAGATTGTGAATGACATCACGATTTCTTCCCAATGCAATACAATTTATATTCGCATTAACCAAAGCTTTTCAATCCAGTACCAGTCAGTACCAGGACAATTGGATCGTGGACATCATCCATAACTTGATCCAATGCACTCCACACAATCGCTGAAGTAGGCTCGACGTAAAAACCTTGCCTGGCTAATTCAGCTTGACTTAGAAGTATTTCACTTTCTTCAATTGCGATAAATATACCATCATTCAATGCCATCATCTTTATAATCGCATCCTTTCGCACTGGGTATCTGATACGTACTCCTTCTGCGATAGTTTCTCCCTCAGTCACTAATTCCATTCCTGCTGCCCCATATTGATGGACTGCCCAAAGAGGTGCACACGCATGCGACTGAACTCCTATGAGCTTCGGTAATTTATCAATGACTCCAGCATGATACAATGCATTGAAACCTCGTCCCAGTCCTAAGAGCAGGCTTCCCTGACCGGTTGGAGCGATAACTGTACCAGGCGTGCCTCCCAGTTGGCTTACAATCTCAAACGCAATAGTCGCATATCCCAAAATCCCATGCGGCAAGTAGGCGTGGCTGGCATAAACATCGCCTTGCTTCACAGCACTTAATACTGCTTCAGAAGCTGCCGTGCGAACACCTGGTACACGAATAACTTCCGCTCCATAAGCTTCAACCTGTTTACGTTTGGGAGCAGATGTGTAATCCGGCACATATACCCGTGCTTTTATACCAGCACGTGCCGCGTAAGCCGCAAAAGATGCACCGGCATTCCCAGATGAATCTTCAATTGCGCTGCGAACACCACGCTCCCTTAATAAACTTATCAAAATTGCAGCACCACGATCCTTGAACGAACCTGTTGGATTCAAATACTCTAACTTGCAGGCAACTTCCCGACCAGCATATTTTCCCCAAACCAACGGTGTATCTCCCTCACCCAGGTAAACTATTTGTGAGTCAGAATGTAAACCAAAATAATGACTGTAACGCCAGATACCTGGTAGGTTCTCATCTATCTTGCGAGGATCAATCTCCAGTTGTCCATCGAAATCGAAGACGCCACCACAATTCAGGCACCGGAATGGCGTTTCCTTATCTGGGTATGGTCTATGACAATTTGTGCATTGAATATCAATCATTTTTATCTGGGAGATAATCCCCTTCTACCCATATTTCCCCTGCAGGATTTATCTCTTTTTTCCACACTGGCACAATTTCTTTAAGTCTGTCAATACCGTAACGTGCGGCTTCAAACACGCCCGTATCCCGGTGATTAGCGCTGCATGCGATAATGACTGTTTGTTCTCCAACCTCGAAACGACCAATACGCTGTACGATTGCAATACCCACGATTGAAGACCAGCGAGCGCGAATTTCGTCTGCTATCTGTTTCATTTTCGATTCCGCCATTGGTTTATATGCCTCATACTCGAGATATTTGGTCTCATGGGGATCCTTTCTATTCGTCACCCCACGCACGATACCAGCAAAAATACAGACCGCACCTGTACTTCTTTCCGTTATACTGGACAAAACTGCGTTCAATACAATCTCATCTTCAACGATTGAACAAATGGTTGGGTTTTCTATGTGGCTGCCCCCACTCACAGGAGGGAATATAGCCACTTCTGCGCCATCAGGAATCGTGTCGCTATCAAAAGCAAATTCTCGATTAATTGAAATCAAGCCCGTATTTAATGTAGGTGATAAGCCCGGAAATTTGATTTGTAAATGAGATTTAAAATCTTTAACTACCGGCTCTTCCGGCAGCTCTACGATTGTTTCTCTCGTACCTGCTAGGTCTCTAAATGTAGCAAAGAATAAAACTCTAATTCGCATCTTAAATCATATGTCCCTTTACTTTGATTATCCTTCTTTCTCATTCTCATTAATTACATCCCCGCTCATTCCGCCATGTTTTTCCACCAAGCGGATGTTTTGTATCCGCATGGTTTTGTCGACTGCTTTAGCCATATCGTAAACCGTTAATGCTGCAACCGACACTGCTGTTAATGCTTCAATTTCTACACCGGTTTTACCAATAGTCCGGACAGTTGCTTTTATAAATACACCAGGTAAACCAGGAGCCGGACCGAGTTCTACTGCTATATGCGTGAGCTTAAGAGGATGGCATAACGGAATCAATTCACTGGTTCGTTTCGCTGCCAGGATTCCTGCAATTTGAGCGACGGTATACAAATCTCCCTTTTTAAGAGTTCTTTCTTCAATCAATCTCAGCGTCTCGGGTTGCATTACTACTTCGCATTTCGCAATTGCAACCCGCTCACTATCCGGTTTATATCCCACATCAACCATACGCGCACTGCCAGTTCCATCTAGATGAGTAAGTTCTGTATTCATACCGAAATTATAGCATCTCTGTGATTAAAACGCACCCGAACCAAACCGCCACTTTCAAGACTCTTAAAGAAAGCGAAAAGACTCTCAAATTACCACCATGTTATAATACCGCGCTATGAATAACGCTCTTGATAAGTGGAAACAAGGACTTGCCAAGACCAGCAAAGCAAAATTCGGTCAAATTGCCACTATTTTTGGCGCAACAGAAATCACTTCGGTTACCTGGAATGAACTAGAAGCTTTGCTGATCCAAGCTGATTTAGGATTAGAAACAACAGACATTGTCCTAAGCGCCGTTGAAAAACGTGTCAATACTCAGGGATTGATAAAAACTCAGGATCTAAAAGGTGCGCTGC
>SDBT01001500.1_pt1 | contig 41264 bp, 65 predicted proteins | sample 2277101 | NCBI WGS metagenome assembly SDBT01 (sample SAMN10404973, study PRJNA504765) | marine sediment metagenome | isolation source: marine sediment core GS10_PC15, 103 cmbsf | place: Arctic Ocean: Southern Knipovich Ridge | collected 2010 | reverse complement strand
ATTAATTTCAGGGGATTTGATACAGCATTTAAAAGAGCAATATGACCGAAATCACCCTTCCCCATAACGGCTGGCAGCCACGCCCTGATCAAATGGCTCTCTGGGAATACCTGGAGGCCGGGGGTACGCGGGCTGTTGAGGTTGCTCACCGCCGTTGGGGCAAGGATGACGTGGCCCTCCACTTTACGGCTTCAAAGGCTATGGAAGTCGTGGGCAATTACTGGCACATGCTTCCACTTCAGACACAGGGCCGCAAGGCTATCTGGAATGCTATTAATCCTAAGACGGGTATGCGCCGGATAGACGAGGTGTTCCCCCGAGAGATCAGGGCCAAGAAACCAAATTCCACTGAGATGTTGATTGAGCTTCGTAGAGGGTCCATCTGGCAAGTAGTAGGCTCTGATAATTATAATTCCATCGTGGGTTCACCGCCGGTCGGCATTGTATTCTCTGAGTGGGCTCTTTCAAATCCCATGGCCTGGGCTTATCTTGCGCCGATCCTGGAAGAAAATGGGGGCTGGGCTGCCTTTATTTACACGTCTCGGGGCAATAACCACGGCAAGACCACGTATGACAAGGCTATGAAGGACCCGAATTGGTTCGGAGAACGGTTGACTGCTTCAGATACACCGGTATTCACCGCTGAACAGCTTGCTAATATCCTTGAAGAATACCGGGCTATTTTCGGTCCTGAACTCGGCCAGGCTATCTTTGATCAAGAGTATATGTGTTCCTGGGAAGGCGCCGTTCTGGGAGCTTATCTCGCGGCCTCTATGCGTGAGGCCCGGGCTGCGGATCGGATTACGCGGGTGCCTCATAATCCAGCGATAGAGGTTGATACTGCCTGGGATTTAGGCGTTGATAACTCTATGTCTATTTGGTTCTTTCAGCCGGTCGGGCAGTCCTTCAATGTCATTGACTACTATGAAAACACGGGCTTCGGGTTGGAACATTATGCCAAGGCGCTCAAGGGGACCTTGCCGGGGACCGAACACCGGGCAAAATACAATTACGGTAATCACTGGATGCCCCATGATGCTAATGTACACGAGATGACCAGCGCGGAGATAGCCAAGAGCCGTAAAGAAGTTGGAGAGGACCTGGGTATCCGGCCTATCACGGTAGTACAACGGGCGCGAAACATGGATATCATCATCCAGGTGCATATCCCGGCCTGTAATAACCTGATCGCTAAATGCTGGTTTGATAAAGACCGATGTGCACGGGGTATTTCCTGTCTTGAAGGTTATCGGGCTGAATATGACGAGGAGAAGAAGGTTTTAGCCACGCGGCCGGCCAAAGATTGGTCAACTCATGGGGCCGATGCCTGGCGTACCTTTGCGGTGGGATACAAACCGGAACATACATCTTCGGGAATCACCCCGGACATGATTCAACAGGTGGTGGTATAAAATGAAATATAAATGGCATTTTGGTTCGGAGCATATCAAGGCAACCTATAAAACGGCTAAACGAATCGATGAAGAAACTGACAAGGAAATTAATAAGGCCGCTGAATTATTCGGTTTAAAATGGTACGCACAGGGGTTTGATTTCACCACCGGAGTTCGAGATATTTGCTTTGATCGAGGGCCGGAATGATCCAACACCTTAAATCCCTGATATTCACCAAAAAGGGCGGCGCGGTAATGGTGGCCGTTGGTATATTCTTGTTGGTGCTTGGTGCCTCGATTGCACGGGCGGATGACGTTGTTATTCCTGATAAAGTAAGCTTTATTGAGGTTTATAATGACAAAGAAATTTTCCGGATTGATGGCGCGGGCAGGATTACCGGAATAGGCGGACGTAAGATTGGCAGGTTAAACGAGGAAGAGCTTGCTTTAATGCACCAAGTTTTTTTCAATCGTAACGGATGGTTAAATGACACTTTTGACACTTTAAATTCAAAATTAAAAGAAGCATACCAGGGTTACGTCGAACCAATGGAATTAGAACCAAAGTAAATCTTAAAAAGGAGTAAAAAATGGCTAAAATGCGAGTACTTTCAAATGGTTTGAACGCTTATGGACGCAAGAAATCCATGAAGAAAATGACCCCTTCGGCTAATCCATACGGCAAGAAAACGAGTATGGGCATGGGCGGGAAAAAGATGGGTAACCCGAAATCCGGGGGGATGAGGCCGGGTAGGGCTTATTGAGGTTTGTTAATGGGTAACATAGAGATTATGGCCTCAATATTACGCAGGATGGGGTTTGAGTTTAGGCCGTCTACCATGAGATTTCATAGAGGCAATATTACCATAAATTCTCGACGCCTTAGTCAGCCCGCATTCCCTAAGTTTTTAAGTAAAATGGCTTTTAATTACTGGTATTACAATTGCCTGAAGAAACAGAAAAAACAGTAGAGCAAGACCCCGTAGTACTCGATACTCGAGATGAGGACAATGAAGCTACGCTCATCGAAGAGGTTCGGGACCGGCTCAAAGAGTCCAGCGCGAACGAGGATGAAGAGCGCCGGGACGGCGTTGAGGATCTCCGCTTTAAAAAGGGCGGGGATTATCAATGGGATGCCTATGTCCTCCATGAGCGCAAGAATGATAAGCGCCCGATTGTAAGCGTTAACCGTATCTCTGTTTTTTCCGATCAGGTTGTCGGTGATGGCCGCCAGAATAAAATCACTATCAAGATCAAGCCTAATAATAGCGGAAAAAAGTCCCTGGAACTGGCCGAGAAGGTTGAAGGGCGTATACGGCACATCCAAGAGGAGTCTGACGCTCAGGTAGCCTATGAGACCGCTTTACAGGGTGGGGTGGACAGTGGCCGGGGCATGATCTCGGTTGCTATCATTGACTGCCCTACAAATCCGTTTTACCGGGAATTAAGTGTCGACCGGGTGGCCAATCCGTATTCCCACTATTTGGACCCGGCCTGGGATGGCCAATGCACTGAATCGAGCTTGAAACAGCGGAAACATCACCTTGTGACAAAGATGATAAAACGCCAGGAGTTCGAACGCCTTTATCCTGATAAGGTGGCCATGAAGCTGGAACAGGGAATAGGGGATAATGACCGTCAAATTAGATGGGCCACTGAAGATGAGGTCCGGATAGCCGATTATTGGGTTAAGCGGGATGATAAAAAGGACCTCTACTTGCTCGATGATGGCCGGGTAGTCGAGGCTGACGAATGGGATAAGATCAAAGACGACCTGGCGACCAAACAAGAAGAGGTACACCGGGGGCCTGATGGTGAAATAGCCGCGGGCATGGACTTAGATACCGGGGATTCGGTTATTCTTAACGAGGTCCCGGAAATCATCAAGAAAAAGACTGTCAAGACTCATAAAATCCTTTGGTACAAGGTGGATGGCGCCCAAATACTTGACGGACCCGTTGAATGGCCTGGCCGATTCATTCCTCATATACCTGTTTGGGGAAAAGAGATAAATATTGAGGGCAAGCGGGATGTTCGGGGAATTATCCGGAATGGCAAAGATCCTCAGAAAATCTATAATTACGAGCGGACAGCCGACCTTGAACGAAATGCGCTGGCGAAAACACCTCCTGTTGAAATGACGCCGGCCATGATTAAGAACCATGAAGCGCAATGGAAAAGCACGGCTAATTTAAAATATCAACTCTATAATCCCGACCCTAACCAGCCGAGCGGTCCAATACACCCACCGCCGCCACAGGTAAGCGCCGGGAACGTGAACTCATACCAGATTGCGGCTCAGGAGATGAACGATGTCATGGGATTACAGCCGCCGTCCCTGGGAAAACAATCATCTGCCGGATCATCGGGCAAAAAAGAGATGGTTTTGCAGCAAGAGGGGGATGTCGGCTCTTTTGAGTTCCACGATAATCTGGTGAGGTCGATCAGGCATACCGGGCGGGTAATGCTGGACCTTTTCCGCCATGTTTATGATACCGAGCGCGAGCTTCCGATTCGGAAAGAGGACGGATCAGACGAGTTTGTTAAATTCAACCAAGAGGTTTTGGACGAAGACACCGGGGAGACGGTGACAATTAACGATCTTGCTGAGTTCTCGGGGACCGTTATAGCCACGGCCGGCCCGAGTTATACTACTCAGCGCCAGGAAACCTTCGGTAATCTCACGGAATTGGCCCGATTTGTCCCGATAGTTGGAGAGGTTGGGGCGGATATGATCGTCAAAAACCTTGATTTTGTGGGATCTGATGAGCTTACAAAGAGGCTTCGCCGTATCTTGATAGCCGGCGGGTCTATTGAGCCTAACGAGGAGGAACAACGGGAGATAGCCAAGGCTCAAGAAGAAGCTGCCCAAAATCAGGAGAATCAACAACCAGACCCGGAAGTCCAAAAAGCGGAACTGGAAGTCCAAGGAAAACAGCTCGAGGTACAGAAAAAAGAGGTTGATCTCAAGTCCGCTGTTGTCAAATTGCAAGAGGCCGTGGCCGAACTTGGACAAAACAGGGAAGCCGATATGCAGGGGGCCGCCGATGGTGCAATTCAGGGTTTTATGCAACGAATGGGGATGGGTGGGGATGGAGAATAATTTATGGGTAGAGGCCGGACGCTCAACGGGGATTAGGTAACTATAGTTAAACGGAGAAATAATTGCCCGAATACACAGTAAAAATATTAACAAATCCGCCGCCTTGTAAACATCAAAGGATTCAGGTTCTATCCGGTGGCAAGGTGGTACATGAGGCGACTACTCATCCTCGGCAATATGAGGAACGGGAAGAGGGTGAAGGGATTATCCCGGCCATTGTCAATGAAGTTAAAAAGACTTTAGCCAGAGAGGCCTCATTTTCCTTGGCTAAAGTTGAAATTGAAAACAGGATGTTCTCAATATGAGTTTAGTTTCTGCCATAGGCGGGTCGTTTCCTTGTTACATGGGCGGATTGACTTCTTTATTGGGAACAGGTTTTTTCGTCCTGGATGCGGCAGACGAAAAAGCGGCGGGTATCTTTCATATACCGCTTACCGGGACATTGGAAAAAATAGCTTTTCGGACCTCTAATGTGGTCGAAGGGGATACTCTTAAGATAAGATTAGAGAGTGTAAATGCTGGAGACTTTAAGCCAAGCGGCACCTTGTTAGTTGCTAACGCCGAAGGAACTCAGGCGACTCCAACGGCCAATACTACTTTTTGGGTTGCGTTAAATAGTGGGGCCGGCGTGTCTGTTACGGCGGGTACTCCTGCCGCTGTTGTTATCCAGTGGGATGATTTTGCGGGTGAAGGCGGTGACGGCGATGTTGATATTCTTTATACTGTAGGCGGCACAAATCCTGGGATTTTTCCCTATGCCGCAAATTTTGAAACGGGGGCCGGAGATTGGGCGGCAGTATTAAGTTCTCCTAATTTCGGCCTTCAATATTCTGGCGGAGATATTCGTCCTATACCCGGAGGTTTCCCGGCGGTTACCACGCCTATTATCACATTTAGTAACGCTAGTGATCCTGATGAAATTGGAAATATACTCCAAGTCCCTATTCCGCTTACTGCTTATGGTGCGTCGGGAATTATAGATAATGACAGCGATATTGAAATAAAATTGTATGACACGGACGGAACTACGGTTTTAGCGACGGCCTTGATGAATAAAAACCATCGAGGCACCGGTAATCCAAGGGCATTTAAGGCGGTGCTTGACACACCTGTTGATTTGCTGAAAGATGTAAATTACCGCATCACATACAAGCCTACTGAGGCAGTCAATATTAGGGTTGCTCAAATCAATGCAACTGATGATGGGGCTAACAAGGGACTGGATGGTCTCGAAGGGCGGTCTTTGTGGCACAGGACCGAGAAGTCCAATCCGGGTGATGTGTGGACGGAAACCGATACTTCCGTGGTTATGCTTAATGTTTTGTTCAGTCAACTTGATGATGGAACTGGCGGGGCTGGTGGTGGCCTTCTTATGGCCAATAAAAGAGGTAATAAACAATGAGAGTAGATGTTGGGCAAACCAGTGTAATCCAATATTTTAAACTTATTGACCCTACTACGGGTGCACCCGAACTTGGATTGACAATTACCGATCTTGATATAAATTATATTCGAGATGGGGCCAATCCAGTAGAGAATAACGCCACAGAACACGCTAACCTGAATGATGGTTTCTCTGCTAATAAGATGAAAGAAGTTGGAACAGCCGCCCCTGGTTTATACAGGGCTGATTTTCCCGATGCGGCCTTTGTGGCTGGTGTTAAGGGGGTTACTTTAATCATAGAAGGTGCGGCCATTGATCCGGCATATATTGAAGTTGAGATAGGGCCGAGAGAAGCCAACTTGACTGAAATTCTGGCCCACCTCCTAACAAATACCGGCACTCGAATGGCTGACGCGTTTGAAAAGATGTATGATGTAGCGAGTCCCGTATTGGTGGCCTCCGATGTCATGAGGGGAACAGATAGCGCGGCCACGGCGGCCAAGCTTTTGGCTTATATTCGCTTAGCCCTTCGTTCCGACGCTGGCCCCACAACCGACGATGCCGCCGAATTGACGGAAATCAATGCAGACGACGGGGCCGGTGGTGGTGATTATGCCAAGGAGGACTCACAGGAAGCTATCCTGGACACCGGAGAGGCTAACTGGTTGACGGCCACAGGTTTCTCTACTCATTCAGCCGCGAACGTGTGGGCTGTAGCTGTTCGTGTTTTGACGGCAAGTACCAATTTGAATGATATATCCGCTCAAGATGTGTGGGATCTAGCTTCTTCACTTTCTGGCGCTCCTGATTTCGGAACTTTACTTGAACGGTCTTATCAGTTTTTTACCAACAAGGAAAATATAGTGGATGCTACCGGCGTGGTATCCCTGCGAACCATAGGGGATGGCGGAGAGTTGGCCGCCTGGACAATAACTGATAATGATACAACTACCACTCGAACAGAGGTTGCTTTTGCATGAAAGATTTTAATATAGATAATCTGTTAAAGCCTTATCGGGAGGCCGGAATTGAGACTTCCAAGGTCCGGCGAACATTAAGCACTCTGGCCACGGCTCTTATCATTAAGCACAAAATTCCCGCAGACATTGCCGGCGCGGCTATTTTTGATGTATTTTATCGTATAGCCTTTGATGGTCTTGAATTTAAAGGGGATGGGTCTTACGGGTCAAAGGGGGATGAGCTTTTCCAGTGCATTAAGGCTCAGGCCCTGGCTTATGTGGCCGGTCATTCTCGGGATGCGGTTCTCAAGGAAATCCGAGAAGTGACGGCCTGCGTGGAGAAAGATTGCCCGGCACGTACTCGTATTTTCCCTCGTAAATCTTTTTGGGCAAGGGTGGGGCGGTGGGCAATTCGCTCTCGGGGCTGGTGGGGCGTATAATGTCCTTACAAAACGGGATAGACACGGTGTCTTATATCAGTTTCGGAGTGTTTTCTTTGACCTTTGGTTCTACCGATGGTGGTAATATTGCCAGTCTTCACGCCAGTTTTGGGCTTTTGGAAGATGCGCCGGCCGGGGCCAAGCGCCGGTCCAAATGGCTTCTTAAATATTTTAAAATTAGGAGATAATGATGTCCAGCCGAGCATTACAATTTAGAAGAAAAAAGGTGACCGTTGCCGACGAAACCCAGGTTTCGGGCGGATTTACCGTTGAGCCGTGGGTTATTTTCCAAGGAGCCCGTTTCCCTGCTGCCGCTTCTTCGGCTAATGTGGGTATTGCACTTTCCATTGATGGCGGGACTTCTTATGATCCCATTCTCGACCCGGCAGATGGGGCTGATGCTATTATTTTAGCCTCTGGGTCTGATCCAGGGTGGATAGATTATAGTGATTTTCTTCGGTTTGTTCCACAAAATAAAAGATATCTTCTCCGGTTTACATTCGACGCGAATCAATCTGCCGGTCCGTATAATATAGATATAATTCAAAGGGGTTAATATAGAAAAATAAACTAAAAACCGGGCTATTCCGCCCTGATCCGGCGGAAGACGCTTTAAGCGAATAAATTAAGGGCCGTGTGGGGCCACGCACTCACACGGTCTTTTTTTATTGCCCACAGGACGTTACGGGACGGTAAAACCCGGCTAAAATCCTCCACGAAAGGGAGCGCATGAAAAATGAGTGATGACACAGTATTAGACCCGAAACCTACTGACGACACGGGAACCGATGATCCCGGCACTGCCGGCGAAGAACTGGAAGCAACGGAAACGGCATCCGTTGATGATGAAATTATTACGCCTGAACCTGCGGCGGAGGCACCTAAAAAAGGGAACCTCCAGAAAAAGTTCGATAAGCTCACGAAAGACAAGGGTGACCTGGAACGTCATGTAGCCTTTTTAGAGGGCCAGGCATCAGTAAAACAGGAACAGCCGGATGCGGAGACCGTAACAACTTTGTCTCCCGCGGGCCTGGAACCTAAGCCCGAAGATTACGAAGACCATGATGAGTATATGCGGGCTTCCATCAAGTACGGGGTATCTCAAGGCCTGGCCGAGACAAAGGCCACGGAAGAGGCTGGAAAAAAAGTTACGGATCAGGCTCAAAACGAGCGCAAGATTAGTAAACAGTATGAAGCTTCAGCCGAAAAGCACGAAGATTTTGAAGAAATAGCGCTTAATCCTTCCTTGCCTATTAATCAGACAGTGGTTGATGCGGCCATGGGAGATAATTTCGCTGAAATCCTTTACGCTTTGGGTAAAAATCCGGATGAGGCTGCTCGAATAGCTTCCTTGCCTCCCCTTCAAGCCGCTCGTGAGATCGGAAAAATCGAGGCGAAAATTACAGCCACGCCTCCTAAACCAAAACCTAAACCCTCAGAGGCCGCCGAAACCATTGATACAATTTCGACCGGAACTACTCCCGCAACCGGGATGGACATTACCAAAATGAGCCAAAAAGAACGGTTTGCATTATGGGAGAAAGACAAACTCGAAAAGCCCGCGAGGGATCATTACTAATAATCTAAGGAGCTAAACAATGTCCAATGTAATTCTAACCCATGACATGCTCGTGCAGAGGTTGCTTTTTGAACTCAAAAATCAGCTGATGTTCACGAAATACGTCTATAAGGGTTACAAAGATGAGTTTCACTCGGTAGGAGGGTTCAAGAAAGGGTCCTCGGTCCGCGTAAAACTCCCTAACAAGTATCGAACAGTGAGTGGGGCGGCTATTTCGGTAGTTGACGCCCAGGACACCGAAACGACCGTGACTGTGGACACCCAGGAACACGTTGCCTTACAGTTTACGGCCCAGGAATTAACCCTTGACTTGGACCGGTTCGCCAGGATTCACTTGGTGCCGGCCGCTATTGCCTTGGCAAACAAGGTTGACGCGGATGGCCTGGAAGAGGTTCTCAATATTTATAATACTGTTGGGACCGCCGGAACAAACCCGTCAACTTATGAATTCATTGCCCTGGCCGCACTCCGGATGAACCAGGAAGCTGTGCCCAATAATTCGCGTTATGCGGTAATGAGCCCTAAAGCTCATTTCGGCCTGACAAGCGGTGAGTTGAAGGGCGTTTTCGAACAGAATATCATCCGGGAATTGATCCGGGAAAACGATTTCGGTCGGTATGGCGGATTCGATTTTTCTTTTGACCAGAACGTCATAAATCACCTCACGGGCACGAATGACGATAAGTTGGACGGATCTACCGTTACGGTAAAAACAACGTCCAGCGAAGGCGATACGACCATAAGTCTAGAGGGCTTTACGGCCAGTACCGGCACTTTAACCAAGGGTACGGTGTTCACTATTGCCGCCGTGGTAGGTGTCAATCCGGTTTCAGGTCAATCATGGGAAGATGGCACTCTCCGGCAGTTTGTAGTAACGGCTGATACAACGGCTGATGGCAGCGGGTTTATGTTGACCCTGCCCATTGATCCGGTGATTATATCCAGCTCGGCCACGTCCACCACGATTCTTCCGCAGCAGACCGTGGTTACTCTGCCGCAGCAAAGTGCCGTAGTAACCGGATATACTCAAACCGATGAAACCAATTTTTCTCAGAACATTTTTTATCATCCGGAAGCTTTCGCCTGTACGATGATTCCGTTTGAGCGGCCCGATAGTGCCGGCCAGTCCATTAAGTGGGCACAGGCAACCGATGAAGACCTTGGATTGTCGATAACCTTGACCAGCCAGTTCAATATCTCGACCTATAAGGAGATTCACAGAGCGGACATTCTTTATGGCTGGGACACGATCAGGCCCGAACTCGCGGTAAGAGGAACGGGTTAGGAGGTAACCATGAACATTAAACGATATTTTTACCCCGTTCTTGCCCTGGCAATTATTTTATTGCTTAACTTGGGCTTGACGGGGATGGCGGGAGCGGCTGAATTTTCAGCCTTAAATAACAGGGGGTCGGATATTGCGATAGCGCCTCGACCTCATAACCTTATCCTTTTGCCTGATGTAGTAGCTCCAAGCAAGGCTTTGAGTAATACCCCACAATCCGGGTGGTCCTATCTTTACATGGACGGCGATGCTCTAATCTTTAAAGATGACAGCGGCACAACCACGGACTTGACGGTTGCCGGGACTGTAAATTACTCCGACATCGGGGATCCTACGGCTGATACTCTTATCGTCTTTGCTAATGATGAGATAAACCGCTGGACCCTGGCTGACGTGAATGAGGACATGTTCACTATTCAGGGTATTGGTGCTTTTGGTAATGTGTCCATCTTTAAGGTGGAGCAGAAGACGGGTAATGCCACTGATGGAACCGTGGCCGAATTTGTATCTGCGGATACCGATGTGGATGCACTGTTGGTTACGGCGAATAGTATTGACGTAATTTTGGTCAATGGGGATGGAACACTCACCTTGACCGGGGCTACGGATTTAACTGGTAATTTAGATATTACTGGTAACCTGGCTATTTCGGGTACGTGGACAATAGATGCTATCGCGGCATCCACGGCTACACAAACCTTAACTCTGGACGGTGATACTACTGGCGGGGTAGATATTGGTTCTACTTCTACCGGTAATATTACCCTCGGTGATGATGTCGTTGTCCGGGATACGTTCAATGTGCTCATAGGTGAAGGTTCACTAACTATTGATAATGATCAGAATGAAGATGCGTTGGTAATTACCTCTAGTGCCACCTCTACTGGATCGGCTATTAATATCGTCGCGGCTAACACCACGGACAACGTAATCCACGTTACAGCCGATGACCTGGGTACTGGTGGGGCCGTGCTCCATCTGGACACAGATAACATAGCTGCTGACAACTTCTTCATTGAAGCGTTTAACGGGTCCTCGAATCAGTTTACCGTAAGTCTATATGGAGCTACGGTAATTTCCGGAAATGCCTCCACGGACGTGCTTACCGTAACCGCTGGTGATATTCAGATTACGTCTGGTGACATCGACTTGGACTCCGGGTTTGTGGCTATTGACACCGCCGCCGATCAGACATCCTATATTGAAAGGGCACAAGCCACCGTGACCGGTCCGGTCTTCTCTGTAATTGAGCAGACAGATCCGGGCGCGGGTGATGACGAAGCCGCTTTGTTTGTAGATACTGATGCCACGGACGCTGGTTCGTCTGGTATCCTCATTGATTCCGAGGGTGCTATCGGATTAGTATTTGCGGCTCTGGTTGCGGCTGGTGACGCTATCAAGATTGATGTTGCCAATACCTACACCGGGCAGGGAATTGTAGCTGATCTTGGGCCGTGGGTCGGAACTATCGGAGAGGGATTCATTAGTATCACCTCTGATAGCGGTGCCGTAAATGAAGTAGGGCAGGCTATTCAGGTTAATCTTCAGGGAACTGGAACTGCTGGTACGGCGGTCGAGGGCAAGGCGTTTCACGCTGAATCCCAGGCAGCTGTTAAATCCGGCGAATCCTTGGTTTATCTGGACACTCTAACCAATACCGCTCTTCATATTGATAATGAGGGAACTACCGCTGACGGCATTAAATTTGACGTGGCTGGTACTTATACGGGTCAAGGGATTTTAGCAGACCTTGGGACTCATACCGGTACAGTTTCAGAAGGTTTTATTAACATAGAAACTGATGCCGCCGCTACTGCCGTTGTTGGTCAAATTTTACGCATTAACCTACAAGATTCACTGGTTGACGTAACGGCCATATCCGGCAAGGCTATCTTTGCGAAAGAAGTGTCTCCGGTTAAGGCTGGAACTCATTTGGTCCACCTTGAGTCTACCAATAACGGGGCGCTCAATGTGGCTGCCGGGGACGTTACCGTGGCTGATGACATTCTCGCCAACGGGAATATTACTGGTGATGGCGCGACCGTTATGAGCGCAGTCCTTCAGGACTCAGAGATAGTAGCCGCCGCCAATAATGATCTCGCTTTCGCCGAGTGCGGGAAAGTGATGTTCCTTAATGCTGCCGGTGGATTTCAAACCACGCTCCCGGCCATTTCCACTGTTCCTGCCGGATGTACGTTTGAGTTCATCGTCACCGCCGTTGGAGCTAATTACACAATTATAACAGACAATTCTCTTGAAAACGTGCTTCATGGCGGTGTTGTGGAACGTGAAACCGATACTGGCGATGACGGTCCGTTTCAGGCTGCCGGAGACACAATGACGCTGGTTAACGGGAACATGGTTATCAGCGATTACATCAAGTTAATATCCAACGGTTCACTTTACTTTGTAACCGGTCAAGTAAACGCGGATGGGGCCTTTACCATCGTACAGGCCGACTAACCTTGTAATTCAACCTTAACCGGGCGGGGCTCCGGCCCTGCCCTTCAAAGGAAAAGAATATGACCGAACAGACCGAACAGATTGTGCCTATAAAGAATTCTGAGGGCGCGGTTATGGAGAAAGACGGGGCAAGAAGGGCTTTTCCCGACAAGGGTACTGTTGAAGCCGCCGCGTCTGCTGGGTGGGGAATCGTGCTGCCGGCGGAGGAACCCGATCCCGTAACCGAATCGGACGAACAAGAGGCTTCGACTTCGACTTATTACACTTTGGACAAAGACGCTTTGTTGTCGTGGACTTTAGAAAAATATAACCTTGATCTTGATGGCCGTAAAACCCTGGAAAATCTCCAAAAAGAGGTTGATGCTTATATTCTTGAAGACCCATTAAATAGAATGTAATCTCATGACCACGGTCAATGATTTAATATTAGATGCGGCCCTTGAGGCCCGGATAATAGACTCGGGCGCGGATTCATGGCAAGCCTCACGCTCGGCCCATGCTCTGCGTATCCTCAACCGGATGCTCGGAACCTGGGCTAACAATAATTTCCTTCTTCACGAACAAAAAGAAGAGGATCTGGCTTTTATAGGAGGCCAAGAAGAATATTCAATCGGCACGAGTGGCTCCCCTGATTTCAACACAACTCGGCCACAGATCATTCTTGATGGTACGTTTATTACCGATACAACCGGATCGATTGATTATCCGATGAGAATAAAGACCCTGGAAGAATATAACCTAATCAGGCTGAAGGAAACACAGGGGCGGCCCCGGTGGATAGCTTATAACCTGACGTTTCCTAACGGCACCTTGAAAGTCTGGTATACGCCGGATGGCCTTTGGAATTTACACCTTGTTAGTCTGAAAGAGATTGCTTCCTTTGCGGCCACGGACGAAACGGTTTCCCTGCCACCCGGATATGAAGACCTGATAGTCCAGAGCCTTGGAGCGCGTCTAAGTGTGAGTTATGGTAAGGATATCCGGCCCGACCTGATATTGCTGGCCAAAGAAGCCTATGACAGTATTATGATTAGAAATCTGGCTAACAGAACAAGCCCGACGATCCTTGACTTGGGCGTAATGTTCGGCGGGCAGCCTTATACGGACATTAATTCAGGGCCTTTTGACAATGCCATCTGAGCGTATGGAAATAGCCTTTAACGGGCAGTCTTATGAATCGGGAAATCCTTTCTTGAGCAAGGAAGAGACTATCAACTATTTTCTGGATATCATTCCGAAGTCCGGCGGTGGCCGCGTGGTCTGCCGGGGAGCTCCGGGGTTAAAGTCCTGGGTGGACCTGGGCACCAACGCTCCGATCAAGGGATTACTCCCGAACGGAGCCAGCCTTTACGCTGTTTCTGGGGGAAAGCTGTTTAGAATAGATGCCTTTGCAAACGCCGTTGAGATTGACGGCGATATAGCCTTGACCGAGCCTGCGGCCAGCATGATCACTAACGGCCTACAGGTGGGTATATTCGGCGGTGACAATGGGTATGTATTTAAAGAATCAGACGAAACCTTGTCTAAAATTACGGCTACCGGATTTCCCGGGGCTACCACGGCGGCCTATCAGGATGGTTTCGCTTTTGTAAATCGACCAGATACCGCTCAATTCTTTAAATCACGGTTAAACGATTTTACCCTGTGGGATGCCCTGGACTTTTCAACCGCCGGATGGAAGTCAGATAATCTTCTGGCGGTATATTCCGATCACCGGGATATTTGGCTTGGCGGCGGTCTTTCTATCGAGCCCTGGTTTAATGACGGTGGAATATTGTTTGGCGGCAGTGATCTTGGTTTTTCCCAGCGTGATGGGGCGGAAATAGAAATGGGATTAGCCGCGGCTCATAGCTTTGCCCGGATTAATAACGCTGTCTTCTGGCTCGGACGCGACGAACACGGCCAGGGCCAGGTATTTCAAGCCCTGGAGTTTCAGCCTAAAATCATTTCTACCGATGCGATTACCGAAGCCATTAACTCCTATTCCGATATATCGGACGCTATTGGATTTACTTACCAGTTCGAGAACCATAACTTTTACGAACTTACCTTTCCGAGTGCGGATGTAACATGGTTATTTGATTCAAGTAACCCAGAAAATCCTTGGAGTGAAAGGAAATCATACCGGACGGTCGGATCAAAACGAGTTTTAGGGCGCCACCGGATACAAAATCATGCTTTCTTTGCCAACAAGCATCTGGTGGGGGATTTCGAGAATGGAAAGATTTACGAGATGAGCCGGGAGTTCTTTGATGAGGATGGAGAGGAAATGCCCGCTATCCGGACGGCGGCGGTGATCGACAAGAATCAAGACCTTCTTGCCCTTAATGAGATTCAAATACTATTCACTCCTGGTGTAGGCCTTGGCTCCGGCCAGGGCAGTGACCCTGTGGCCATAGTATCTACTTCCAAGGATGGGAGCCGTACCTTTTCAAATGAACGTCAAATCGAACTCGGCAAACAAGGCGAGTACGAAAATCGGGCCATAGACTGGCAATGGGGCCAGGGCCGAAACTGGATAATCAGATCAAAGATCACCGATCCAATAAATCGTGATATTTTCGGGGCCTTTGTTATGGCCGAACATGACGGGGCATAAATCATGCCAAGTAAAATAACGCAATTAAAAACTACCGCGAAGGAATTATTTAACCCCGATGGTACGATTTCCAAGTTGGGTATAAATTTCTTCCGGGACCTTTTTATTCGCGTAGGCGGCCCCATCGCCATGACTAATACAGAACTTGAATTGTTGGAATTGAGCGACATTGAGCCTATTCCTAAAGATTACGGCAAGGAAATCGAGGAAATTAAACGGGTCCTGCAAGGTTTGCCTGTTTCGAAAAACTATGACCAGAAGATCGAGGAATTAGGTCATAAAATTGAATCGCTTGGCCAGCCGAAAAACTATGATGCCCAGATCGAGGAATTATCCAGATTAATTGGAGGTCAGCCGATTGTCTCAGGACTTCTTGCTCGTATAATTGAATTGGAAAATCAGATTGCGCATATTCCCGTTCGAGAGCCCTTCAAATTTTTCCTTCCTCAGAATGTTTGGATTGATTTATTTTTTCCGACGAGCGTGGGAAGGATTGGCGGAGCAAATCAACCGAGCTTTGATCCCTTTCAGGGCAACACAGAAGAATATACGTTTGGGGTAAATGATTTCATTCATTTGCCTTCTCAGGAAATAAGTCATGGCTATAAGCATGGTAGTGATCTTGAATTTCATGTCCATGCAGTTACCAATGGAAGCGATGTAGGCGACACGGAAGTTAATTATGAGGTTGAATATACTATTGGCAATATAGATGGGGTCATGTCGGCAGCGGCCATAATAACAAGTGGAGATTTCACTATTCCTGGGGGGACTGCTGACAGAACTCACCTTCGAGTTGAAGTGGATACGGTTGTTTTTGCGGATCTAAAATCTATGGCTTCCATCAAAATGAGATTCAGGCGCATTGCCAGGGTTGGGATCGGGGCCGACCCCGGCTCGAATCCTTTTGTAAAAACGATTGGTGTTCACCTAGAACAAGACACTATCGGTTCAAAGACAGAGGATGAGAAATAAGGAGAAATTATGGCGATATTAGTTAAAAATGTACATCTCGATCAAGTCCCGGCGACAAATACCACGCTTTATACGTGTCCGGAGAATACCGTGGCGCGGATCATAAAGGCAACCGTGACAAACGATACCACCACGGCCCAAACACTTTCCATGCACAAGGTTGAGTCCGGGGGTTCCGTGGCCGATAATCGCATTATATTGAATTTAAGGTCAATAGGGAGTCAGGAAACCTATGAAATGCCGGAAATAGTGGGGCAAGTACTGGCTGCCGAGATGTTTTTAAATGGGATTGCCGGGGGCGCGGATCAGCTTACCCTTAACTTGGACGTAACGGAAACGCCGCAGTCTGAAACATAGGAGGGCTTTTGATGCTTAAATTTTTGACCGAAAAACCAAAAGGCCACTTTGAAGACCTGCCGGACGATCAGGGATTCATATGGTTAGAGGGATTCACTGGTGGCGAACAGGTATACAGCTATATTGCCCTTCAGATTGTCGGGGTTCACGCTGGGCTTCATGTTGAAATCGTTGAATTCAGTCATAAGATCATGAAGGTAATGGAACTCGATCACGCCTACCTGATAGGCATATTGAATGGATTCGGGGTCAAAAATATTACAGCGTCAAACAAGAACCTTGAGGACGAAGACCGGTGGGCAAAATTTATTAAACGGCTTGGGTATCCGCCGCCGGAAAAGGTAATGATAAGTACGATTAATATTAATGGAGATGGAAAATGGGCATCGAAACCGCAATAATCGCCGCCGCGATACTTGGAACTGGAGCCAGCGTCTACGCAGCCGGGAAACAAGGTGAAGCAGTCCGGGAGAGTGCCGCTGCATCTACAACCGCAACTCAGGAGCAGATAGCTTTCCAAAAAGATGAGCTACGCCGGACCCGGGCGGACTTGGCCGATGCGGTTGACGCGGGTTTGATAGACTTGGATACGGCTTACGCTGAGGCTACGGGACAATTCGAGCCATATACGGACCCGTTCGCCTTTAATATGGCCCGGCAATATCTCGAGAGTCCGCAAGATATCTTTCAGCTTCCCGGTGTTCAATTTCAATACGAGCAGGGACAAAAAGGGCTGGAAAATCTTTTGAGCAAGACAACGGGCGGAGGATTATCAGGGGGAGCCGTAAAAGAGGCCCAGAGATACGGACAGAATTTTGCGGCTACTATGCTCGATCAATCCTTGAATCGTCTTTCTCCGTTTATCAACATACAGCAGCAGGCCGGGGCTAATATTGCGAACCTGGCTACGGGGTTGGGTAGAGCGAAATCAGGCCTGAGAATGTCTGGGGCAACCGGTCAAGCGGGAATAACCGGGCAAATGACACCTTCCATTTCTCAGCGAATAGGTGAAATGGGTTCGATTGAAGCAAATCGTGCGATTGGAATGGGCGGGGTTTATGGAAACCTGGCTACTAATCTTGCTGGTACGGGTCAAGGCGCCTTACAATCTCTCATGTTGCAAAATATTCTAAATCGGGGAGCTGGGGGCGGGGGTGTTCCAAGGAGTACTTTTAGTGCGGGTTCTACTCCGGCAATAGAGCGATTTGGATTTAGATAAGGAGTAAATCATGGTTCAACCTTTAATATCCGATCCTTCACGGTCTTTCCAGCTGCCTCAACAGAATTTAGCCGCGACAATGATCCAGGGCGGCCAATTACGTCAAAATCAGGACGTGCTTCAGGCAAATAAAGCCAAAGTCCAGAATGAGGCTCTGCGGTATGACCGGGAATACGTCCAGAAAGAGCGTCAGGCCGCCGTGGTGAGGCTTAAAACTATTCAGAGTCTATTGGGGTCGGTTCGGCCTAATGATTCAGCCAGCTACGAGAGGTCACTTGGAAACATACAACGATTATTCGGTCCGGAAATGGTCGGGGAAATAAGAAAGAATTTTCCGGCCGGGACGATGAATGAGGACGATATTGAACAAAGCAAACAGATGCTTCGGGGGATGGCTAATCAGATTGGGGTGCCAATGAAGCCAGGTGAGGGTCAGAAGATATTGGGGCCAGAAGCGAAACTTGTCGGTCCTGGGGGTGAAGAGATAGCGCGGGGAATTGGGAAAGCCGAACCTGCCCCACGCGCCTTAAAGGTTTGGGTAACCCCGGAAGGTGATCCTATCACTCTACCCAATAACGTACAGCCTCCTGAGGGTTCCGTGCCGTATTCTTCTGGAATGGATATAGAGGTGACTCCAGAAGGAACTACTATCCGGACGGGGGTTGGCCGGGCAGGCGGGGATGTCACAAGAAAGACTGAGGGAGCCATTGAATCTAAGATAATCGGAGGAAGAGAACAATTAGCCCGGATGCAAATTATAATAGATGAATTTAAACCGGAATACCAGGAAATCGGAAATCGTTTAGCGAAAACCTGGACCAGCATTAAGGCTAAATTTGGTCGGGACGTGTCGCCCGAAGACGCCGCGGCCTTAACCGAGTTCAAGAAATTCCAGCGAAAGGCTATTGAAAATATAAATTTGTATATCAAGGAGCTTACTGGTGCTCAGATGTCGGAAAAAGAAGCGGACCGCTTGCGGTTGGCCCAGCCCGATCCTGGCGAGAATTGGTGGAAGGGTGATGATCCGATTACTTTTAAGGCAAAAGCAGATGATGTCATGAAATACGCGCGGGCGGCGGTAGCTCGATATGAGTATTATCGAGCCAAAGGATTGACGCACGAGACTATTAAAAACAAGATTGCCAGCGGGGACATAGATATAAACCTCGACGATCTTGTCAAAAAAATGAATTAGGAGTCAAGGTTTTGGCTGATTCAATAATAGATGAAGTTTTAAAGTTTGATCCTGGGCGGACAAAGCCGAAGTCTGAGAAGATAGCCGATGATGATATTATCGGACAGGTATTGCAATTTGATCCTGGAAGTAAGGAGAGGGTGGGCGGTACTTTTCAACCGTCTGAAGATCGTGGTTTTGCAGGTACCGCTGGTGTCCCTGGGGAATTTATCTCGCAAACCGAACCTGAAGCGGGTTTCAATGTGATGATGAAAACCTCTTTTGTGGACAATCCCTATGTCAAGGCCCGGATTTACGCTGAGTCTCGGGGAATACCGATAAATAGATATCGGGTTACCAAAAAGGGAGATATCGAGTTTCGGGATGATCAAGGGAAATGGCAGAGAGAAGTAAGCGAAATGCCCTGGTCTAAGATTAAGCAAACTTTGGCCAGCATCATTGCTCATCCAAGTACTGCCCTGGGAACCGCCGGGGCTATATTTGGTGGACCGGTGGGGGCCGTGGCCGGGGCCGTTACTGGCGAAGCGGTTCGAAAAGGCGTAGGGGCCTTAAAGTACGGCGAAGAACAAACTACCCTGGGAAATTTAATGGACATCGGATTAGAGGGTATTTTCGCACTGGGCGGTGAGGTGGTCGGAAAAGTGCTGAAGGGTGGGGTTAACCGCTATCTTGCTCGAAAGGCAAAGGCCCTGCGATTAGCCGGAGCGGAAGTCCGGGCTCGGACGTTAACCCCTAAAGACCATGCTAAAGCTGTATGGGTTCAGCAGTTAGCCGAACAGCATAATATAACCCTGGCTCCCCATCAACTCTATGACAAAGAGGGCATGACAAACGTCTGGAGATATCTGAGAAAACATCCTGTTACCTCTGACGCGGTACGTACCTTTGAAGATAATTTGGCTAATCAGTCAGACGAGGGTATAACCGCCTTTATTCGTGATATGGGTGGCCTTGAGAAGACGCCCTATGGGTTAGGTCGGGAAGTCAAAGAAGTGGCCGGAGAAGTGATTGAGGGGGCGGAAACGGCCAGGACTCGGGCTGTGTCGCCTGAGTATCGAAAAGCATTTAAAGCAACCGGACCGGTTGATGTTCGTCCCGTACTCACTGACCTTGACTCTGCCATTGATATATCTAAGGGGCGGAGCAAGTCTGCGTTGCTTAAAGTTAAAAAAGATTTGTACCGGGCCATGACCCCGGAAGAAAAAGCGAATCAAGCTCGAGATATCCTTGAAGGTGGATATGCCGAATATCAACGGTTGGCGGGTGAAGCGGATCGGATGGCCTCCGGCGTAGCCAAACAAAGGCGCATGGTTGAATTAGAGGATTTTGCACGAAACGTAAAAAGGGATTCAATGGATTCTCTCCGGGTGGGCACGTTAACTGTATATGACGCTATTGAGGACGCCGTGAAAATGGGCGGATTCAAGCATTCCGATGTGGCTAAAACCTGGGGACCGACAGAGATAGCCGAAATGGTTCGGCGGCGCCCTGGGTTAATTTCCAAAAAAGGCGATATCCGGCCAGATAGTTTTGCCACTCAGTACGGTTTTGAGGGTGATACCGAAATGCTTGAGGCTATACTCGCATCTGAAACGCAGGGAAGCGCCGCGGGTCGTGCTGTGGATCAGGCTTGGGATGAAATAATTAACGCCGGGGCGTTGGATGAACCGCTGACTCGGGCGGAAATTTTAGATTCTTTTTCAGTTGCTCTCAGGGAGATGCCTCAAGGCAAAAAACCTCGTGTTGCCGGGGTTCAAGAGGTTGGAGATATTACGCCTTCGGGCATGACTCCCGAAGATCGCCTTGAGGCCCTGGATGCTGTAAAAAAAGAGATAGATGCTATCCTGGAAGGTCCAGAGGGTGCGTCTATTGCTAAAGACACTAAATTTAAAATGGCAGAGGTCAAGCGCAACCTAACCTCCATAATGGATGAAGCAAGTCCAGAATATGCGGCCGCGCTGGCAAAATACGCTGAATTATCCCCCCCCATTGATCGCCTGAAAGAATCTGTAATTGGCCAGATATCGAAACTTAAGACAGATAAAACCATCGCCGATGTACCCAAAAAGCTCTTGAATATCCGTAACATGCCTGACGATGTCCTGGTAATTGAAGCCCGGAAAGTGATCGAGGCTGAAAATCCGGAACTATGGAAACAGATCGTGGGCAGCTATATCGGGGATATATATCAGGGCCTTAGAATAGCCGAAGAGGGCGGTAAGGTGTTGAACGTACCGGGTAAAATGTATAAGGCCCTGTACGGAAACAAGGCACAGCGTAAAATACTCAAGGCCGCCATGACTAAAAGCCAGTTTGAAAATTTCGAGGGATTGATGCAGGTTTTTCAAAGGGCTTCGGTTGGGGTCGGCAAAGAATCTATGACAGCGCCGTTTCAGGCTATCAGTGAAATGATGGGGGTTATTCCAGGGTCTAAGTTTTACCGGGCGGCCATGTTCCCCCGATCCACGGTTGTTGAGACGATCATGGGAAAATGGAATAATGTGCTCGTGGCCGGGCGTCAGACAGAACTAATTGAGGCCCTTGTGGCTCCGGACGCGATTAAAAAACTGGCGGCCATGAAAAAATTATCGCCCGGAAGTCAGAAGTTTATCGAGGCATTCTCGGTATTTTCAGCTTTAATTTTTGATAAGGTGGATCTGCCAGAGAAACAGCCAGAGAGATCAGAAACCCAAAGGCGGCCCCAGTGATAGCAATAACGGGAATTACGATAAGCCAAGTATCAAGCCGCTCAGTGCCCCAACAAGTTCGGATGGCCTGGACGGTAAACAGGGCGGCGCTTACCGAAATAGTTGTCCTGGTATTTTGATGCCATTTCATAAAAAAAGGAAATCACAAATGTTAAAAAAAGTCAAATACATATTACCTCTAATCCTAATAATCCTATTAATCGCCTTTCCGGCCCTGGCCCTTCAACTGGCCCCGGAGCCGCTCTTTCAGCCGGTGGACGCGGCGGGGATACCTTTTGCGGACGGACGGTTATTTACTTTTGAATCCGGCACAAGCACTCCCCTGGCGACCTTTGACGAGGATGGTAATGCAAATAAAAATCCGGTGGAGCTGGACTCAGCCGGGCGGGCGGATGTCTATCTCACCGAAAATACGGAATATCGCTTTGTGTTCAAGGATTCAGGCGGTAATACCATATACACCCGAGACAATGTCAAATCAATTCAGGACGTGCTTTCTGCGGATGGCACGTTTTTAGTTGAGCACAATTCAGACGGGACTCATGATGTTGGACTGACCGGGATTGAATTTTGTTTCCCGGTTGCGGCGGCCGCCGATCAGGGGGTTACCGGGGCCGGGAACACGGTCAAGGCTTGCGTGGATGCCATAGGGGCCACTAACAAGGGTACTATTTATTATCAACATGATCCAGATAATGAAAATACAGATTACCGTTTTCAAACCTTAGAAACGATCACCTCAAATATTACACAAGAATTTGAATCAGGAGCGCGTCTCGATCCTGATTCGGGTAAAGTGGTTACAATTAACGGTCCACTTGATGCGGAAATCGTTCAAATATTTACCGGGAACGGAACGATTGCCGGACTTGACCTGGTTCCTGTATTATACTTTGAATGGTGGGGCGCAACCGCTGATAATTCCACTGACAACACCACGGCCATGCAGGCGACTATTGATGTTGCCGATGCGTCTGTTGGCGAGATCGAGGCCCTTGAGGGAACTTATAAACACACCGGCCTGACTATCACCGCTGGTATTTTACTTCAAGGTCAGGGTAACGAGTTCACCACATTTGACAATACTCACGCCAGTAATAATAATATAACCCTTAGTGATTCCGGGGGCAGAATTCGACACGCCCGGCTTTGGGACTTTAAGCTAACTCATTCTGGCGGCGGGACGACAGGCAAGGGAATTTATTCTCAGGGAGTTGATTACCTGTCCATTAAACGGGTAGAAATTGACGGTATGCCCTTTCACGGCATTCATTTGGATGAAGGCGCTAACGGTGGACACCATTATGCCATTTTAGAGCAGAACTTTGTAACCGGAAATGGCGTTGGTAATTCTGGCGACGGTTTGCGCGTAGATGGCGGCACCGGGGGCGCTAACTCTGGTCAGGTTATCGGCGGTAAATATAACGCAAGCGGTGTTTATGGTATCAATTTTAACGATGATGGCGCGACAACCCAGCCCGGTGATTGGGTAATTACTGGTGCTGACATGGCCGGCAACCTAAGTTACGGTTATCGAGATTCTGGCAATAATAATAAATTAATTGGCGCACGATTTGAAAGTAATGACGGCGATGGAACAGGGAAAGACATTCTTTTAGATACCGGGGCCACGCGAGCGCAATGGTTTGGATTGGCTCATACTTCTAACGACACGCAAACGCAGACCACGTTTACGGCGGCGTCTGTGCTTATAGTCGGCCAGCAGTCGAACTTTTTTGATACTAGACAGGCAAACGGATTTTTTAGGTACTATGATGTCGCAGATTCCGACGTAAGATTACTGCCCAAACGAGGCGTATCAAGATTACGAATACCTGCCCTGGGCCTGGGCAATGATGAACTCTGGTCTGTTTTCAGAACGGAAGATGATATAACTATTACGAGAGTTTCAATAGTTGTGGATGACACCATTACCGGAGCAAATACAGATTTTTTTACATTGAAATTGGTAAATCACGGAGGTGCACCAGACACGTTGGCCGACAAGGCCTTTAGCCTGGGAACTGATGCTACGGCCAGAACTGACGTGATACTCAACTTAACGGGTACGGCATCAAAATTGAATTTGGACCAAAGCGACATATTAACTTTTCAGAAAATTGAAACAGGCAATGGCATGAATATGCCCGCCTTGGTTGTGCAAATCGAATACGAGGGCAGATAGGAGATATTGTGGAAGATGACCGTAGGGGCATAATATGATTGAGCGAATTGTGGTGGGCGTGATAATGATGTTTGGATTTAGCTTTACCTTGTGGTTGATAAAAAGGTCTTTATCTCGAATAGAGAAAATGGTGGGGATCATTGAAGAAAAAAGACAATCTTGTCGAGAGGAATTACCAGTTAAATACGCTGAAAAAGATAGCGTCGAAAGGCTCTGGAAACGTACCGATGATCATGAAAAAGATATTGAATATGCCAAGGGGCTTAGAAATGGGGTAAAAGCATGACCCTCTCTCAAAGACAGGCGCGTCAGACCCGGTTAATGATCAGGCTTCTTTCCTGGGCCTATCTTCAGCCCATTTTAGCGTCAGGCGATATGTACCTGAAGGTAACCTGGGTTGTACGCTCATCTATCTATCAGAGGGTGCTGGTCAAGCTGCGCCGGTCCCGGACCCTAAAGGGCTATCATCAAGATGGCCTGGCTTGGGATATACAGCTTTACTGGCGAGACGGTAGACCGGTATGGGGCCGCGAACACTATGCCTGGATCGGGGAAGAGGCGGAGCGGATCGGGTTGGAGTGGGGCGGTAACTGGAGATCAATAAATGATCCATATCATATCCAGGAAAGGAGGAGAAAATAAATGGGATTACTTGACATTTTCCGGACTTCCGAAAAAGCGGTGGATACCGCGGCTGATCTGATCAAGGCCGGGGCGGACGGCTTAGACATGCTCTTCTTCACCGATGAGGAAAAATCAGAGGCCAGTAATAAGTTTTACGAAAATTGGATTAAAACGCTGGGCATGCTGGTAGATACCGAGTCCATCCGGTCTATTACCCGGCGCTATCTGGCTGTGTCCGTTGTAGGTACTTGGCTTCTACTGATCCTTCTAGGTGTAGCGGTCCGCGTATTCGGCGGAGATAAGGAAGCCGCTGAGTTTGTCTTTGAGGTTGCCAAGAGCATGAATTACTCAGTGCTGGCTGTGGTCACTTTTTACTTCGGCCCTGAAATGATAGGTCGGTTGCTGGGGAAGGTTAAGAAGTAACCGGAGTCAGTCTTGATTATGGAGAAGCGGGAGGGATAAGCGTAGTTTTTTCTATTCCCGCACCTTTTACACGAACATTTTCTGGAATCCATGACCCTTCTGTGGCAATTATAGTCCATGTGCCAGCAGGTATGTGCCTAACACCGTCGACTTCATTAATAGTAGAGATTAGTATTCGAGGGGGAACGGTATCTTTCCCTATGAAAAATCCAAAAATTCCGCCCATAATGAAACAAAAGATACAACCTATTATAAATAAAAATTTCATCCTCTCACTCCCCCGGCCAGCCGTCGTGAATCTGGCCTAATTCCCGGCCAGCCGGCCAGTGTGACCGAGAGGCCCTGCCGCAATTAGTAAATCACGCTTGATATAATAGGATTTTCCTGAAAGTAGTCGCATGACTTCAATTAAAAACTTTTTCCAGTCAACCCTGTCTTCGTACCATTTATTGTAATTTATCTTGCCGATCTTCCAGTGATCGACGATGCCGTCATTAAGCGTACCATTAAGCCTTCGGATCAGGTGAAGGGATTCATCTGGATCAATAACTGGCTCCAAGGATACCCATGTGCGAATGCCTTGATCGTGAGCCGTCTGAATAGTTTTTACCCGGTCCCCGAGACTAGCCGCTACCGGCTCCCATTGTCTCTGTGAGTCTGGATTTTCAAAGATTATCGTTGTTCCAAATGACCAACCGTTACGTTTCAAAATATCAAAGTCGCGGGCGGCTCTCATGCCGCCCTTGGTCAAAATGGTTACTTTCATCTCGTACTTTTCCAGGATAAGCAGGGCTTCGCGTGTGATGTCCTGGCCTTCCGTAAAAGGCTGATACGCATCGGTCATAAAGCAGAGTAGGATTTCGCGCGGATCGCCTTTCATTTTCCGGCAATCCTTTTCGAGCTGTTCAAGGATGTTTTTTCGAGGCTCGACTGAAGTACGAAACACGCTCCGCTTTTTCCGGGCCACGCCCGGCGCGTAACAATACCCACAGGCATGAAGACATCCGGTATACAGGTTCACGGCTAACGGCGCATACTCAGCCGCCCTTGCTTTTGGTTCGTAGATTATGTTCATACTCCCCCCTCGAATTCCGGATCATGAATCGTACCGATTTTTTCAATTTCGCCGCAGCCACCGTCAACAAAACATAAAAACTCAGCTAATTCAGGGAATGATACAGTCTCAAGGTTCCAACTTATTTCAAAGTCGTGTTCTCCCCCTTCAACTCGCCGCATCACTCCAGAACCTGTATCAACAAAATCCCACCATTTGGCACGGCACCGGTCCCCCGCGTACAGATCCACGCCGTTCACGTCCTGGCGGGTGGTGAAGAGTTCAACCTTCAAATTATCGTAAATATTAATCAGTTCATAATAAGACAACCCGTCATTGAAAGTAATCCGACTTGAAAAAACAGAAAACGGGGCAGACAGGCCCAATATTTCGTCAAACGCTCGAACCTTTATCTCCATGTCAATCCTCCTCCGGTTTCTCAACTCGTTGTAGTGTGTGCGCCCATACCCATGGATCCAAATCCCAGGCGTCCGGGCCGTGGATGGAGTTCCAGAGGGCCTCAAAGGCTAACCTTGGCTCCCCGTAAATTATTCCATCGCCGTTTGTGTATTCTTCATACGGTAGACCCCTAACAGGAGAGGCCATGGATTTCCCAATTATTCCTTCTGCTTCACAGTCACTTGGAGAAATATCCTGAATCCGCTCGGCCCGCACGTCCAGAATTTTGTACCAGGACCGGGCCGCCCACCGGGGCATAAAGATGTTGGATAACAAGCTTTTCTTCCAAGGCCAAACTTTTGCTTTATGGGTTTCAGGGTCAGCAAATTCAAGGCCGTCGCTCTTGTAAGCCACAAAGCAATCCTGATTAAATAGATGTTCAGCCGCGTAAACGATATCGCCGGGCTGGTGGGGGGGCTTGATGTACGTTACATCCTGGTCAAAGCCGCCATCCTCAGAGCATTCAAGGCGGCCATCCCGTAATAATTGACAGTATTTCGGCTGCACCCGCATAATCTCGCGGGCCTGTGTTTTCTGGCCGGACATGAGCGGCTGGATCATCTCGGCGGTGAATGTTAGGGGTCCGGGGTTCATGAGGTGGCCTCTTGGTTCTTGCCATACTTTACGCATCCAAATGACCTTCCGGCAAGAGCGGAAATCGTATCACAGGTGCTACAGGGCCTCGCGCTCCATTGGTGTGGGTCTGTTTGCAAAAGGTCCAAAATAGGTTTCATTAATATTCCGGCTACCTCATGCACATAATCCTTGTCTGCCTTTGTGTCTATGGACCCCGGCGAACTCGGCTCGGATGAGGGGGGTTGGGCTGTTTCAGCATATTTTACACCCTCCCTAAAACCAGCAACAGCGTGGTAACTGTAGCTCAAACCCATTAAAACTTCTCTTTTCCGGTTAAACCATTCTTCAAAATGTTTTGTGGCTTTTTGGTCTTTATCGGTATTCATCTACTTCACCTCCAAAAATTGTCTAATCGCCAGGGATAAGGCGGCTTGCGGGGTTTCGGCAAATTCAATGGTTTTTATAATGCGTGAACCTCTTTCTATCTTTAAAAATGTTCCAAACCTTGCATGTTCTTTACTGAAAGGCATGTGTTTTATTTCAATGGAATAGTATTTGCCATCGGCAATCACATCCACCGCCTCGAAAGCGTCTGAGATGTCGTCGTAGGGGTCGAATATTTCTTCGCGGTTTGATGGCCTTACATATACTTTTTTTACCTTGGCCTTTGTTGGGGAAATGGGGACGCTTTGGACGCGCAATTCCAGCCCCATAGCTCCGGCGATCACGCGGTTGATTTTATCTTTGTCTGTGTCGGTCATTTTTGTTCTTTAAACCCCCAAAAAACTATTTCAGCCCACCAGAATAAAAAACTGAACTCAACGGCAAAACCATAATACCAACTGATTCGAATTCCCCAATGAGCCATCCAGCGATTACCATATCTGTTTGCTTTAATATACATCGCTTCCTCCTTTTAATTTCCCGGCCTGCCGACGCGACCGGGTGATTATGCAATTACAGGTTGCTATTTTTTCCGTCTTGTCACAGTGTGCGTCCTCTGTAAATGAAAAGATTAATGTTAGTGTCGGCTGCGGGTTGCGTCATAAATTATTCTGCTTCGGCCTCCTTATCCGGCTTGGTCCGTCGTTTAATCAGGGGTTCAAGGGCATCCTTGAGGGCTTTCTTGATGATGGCCATACGGCAAGGGGGGCAGTAATCCCTTGAATGATCAAATTCAACTTTTACCGCACTTTGACGGTCTCCTGGCCATTCATAATCCATCTTGTCCTCTGACACAAACTCGTCACACGCTTTCCCGCACTCATCACATATTTTTTGTGTTGCCATTGGTCCTCCTTAGTTGTTAACTGAATGGAATATCATCTTCCTCTGGTAATGGCCCATAATCCCTATCAGGCTCACTTGATTGATTTCCGTATGATCTTGATCCAGGATTAACCAAGTCTTGATATTCAAAAGACGATTTGATCAATTCTTGAATCCAGGGATAAACATCATCTGGAATATCAGTTCCATGATCTTCGATACAATAAAACATGGGTTCAATCGTATGAATCACTTCGTCTTCGCAAGGAACGATTGCATTGATATTCCCATAAGTTTTCTCTGTACCGTCAGCTTGCTGAACCTTGTTATGAATGATAATTATGTTGGCCGCTTTGTGCATAAGCGATTCCAAGTCAAAATTACCATCAGCCTCTTCGTCGGTTAATGTGCGGGCTATCCATGTTTCAACATCCCTGCGGAGATTCGCTTTTGGGCCGAGAACATAATTATATTTTCGGCTAATCACTCGGGGTTGAATGATCTTTTCTCCTGTTTCTGAGTCTTCCCGTTCAATGGTTAATTTTTGAAATTCCCAAATCATAATGATTTCATGTTTTTCTGTTCCCCATTTTTGATCAACATGAGTTCCAATATCAATTATGGCAAACAGGGATGCGGGGTGAAATCCTACTGGAGCTGGTGATTGTGGTGGAAATTTCTTCCCTGCTGGTGGTTTCATTGGCATGCTATTTTTCCTCCTTTATCTATTTGGTGTCCATTTGATTTTCTTGTTCCCTGACTTATCCGATTCAACGGTATAGTCCGGATCATATCCCCGGCTTCCCCGGTAAGTCATGGTGTCCGAATAATCATCATGCTGTACCTCGGTCAATTTCGGGGTGCCCCCGGCTTTACGTTGTTTTACCCAATTATCCCAGGTCATGCTTCCATCTTTTTCTTGAGATTAAACCACCAACCCTCTATGTGCCGATACGAAAAATACCCTTCTACCTCGTCAGGGAAGCCAAGTCTCAGGTTTTCAAGATTCCGAACATCGGCACGTTGAATTGCGAGAACTAAAGCACGATTAAAATCACCCATTCGGCCACGCCTCCACTTCCATATAAACCGTTCAGCGGGTGTCAGGTCTTTGATGTCCATTTTAGCCATGTTCGGCCTCCTTCAATTTGATGATAGCCCGGACGGTGGCAATGACGTATTTTTGGGAAAGGCGCTGACATGGGCATTTTCGATATTCACCATTAATGACCTTAAAGGGGAAAACCTTGAAGCAAAAATTTCTGCATTTAAAGTTGGATACGGTAGATTCGTCGCCATACGGATCAGCGCCCTGATGAAAAGGACAAGCCAATCTTTTCACTGTTAGTTTTTCCCATTCCTTCAAACACCGGATAGCCCTTGGGCTGAATTTCGACAAATCCTTGGTCTTCAAATTCACATGACTTGGCATTTCAGGCCTTCTTATCTCGTTGGCAATCCAGTTTCAAGTATATCGTCCATGCGGTCGGCAATCCGCTCAAGTTGGGTGGCGATGGCGCAAAGGGCGTGTAGGATTGCGCGTGGTGGAGCGCCCTCATCTGTAATCATCGGATCATGCCAAAAGTTCATAATTTCCTCACCCTGCGATTTCTTTTCAGGCATAACATCTCCTATATAACCCCGAACACAGCCAGGGCCAGTAAAATGATCGCCAAGGCACCCAGGAGCCACGGTACGGGGTTTATCCCGGCTATCCGGGGTTCACGTATAGGCCCGGACATACAAAGGCCGACGGCGAGTGTTTCCGGGTGTTCCATGACCGTTCCAGGGGCGGTTGGTGAAAGCCGGGTGGGTTCGGGATATTTGCTGGTGAATTTGTTCCAAGTAGGGAAACTGACTTCCGAGCGCTTCATGGTTTTCTCCATTCCCACGTATTCATATTAAAATCCCTTAATTCTCTTTTGAGCTTGCGAAGAGTCACCTTATTTACTCCACCTGATTGTAGCCGGCCAACAATGAGATCGGCCATTAGCTGGGTTGAAAGGTCTATTGCCGTCATTGTGTTCTTAACATCCCTTAATGTTTCATTTAATTCAGCATAGGTCATCTATTCCACCTTTTCCAGTCTCTTAAAAGTTAAGGTCGCCTGACTTCCCCGGCGTTCGCCGGCCAGGAATACGACAATGGCGGCCCTTGAACTGGACAGCACAGCCAGGACACGGACCCGCGCTCCAAAGTATGTCAGGATTTCGTCGGGTTTGGTCGAGTCTATTCCGAGTTTATCGGCCATGATTCACCTTTGGCCTTTTTCGAAGCACGAGGCTCGAAATTAGTCATTCCAGGCCTGCCGCATGAAAGACACGGCTGGACATAGCCTCTTTCTCGATATTGTTTTGAAATACCTGTGGATGTATGAACTTTGACTTGTTTTGCAAAATTACAGTCCCGGCAAAGACCTTTCGGCCTTGCTCTCATCCAGGCAGGTTCAAGGGCTTTATCTATCATGTTTTTGAGTTTTTTTAGCTGGTCTATAGTGTATTTATCAGCAATCTCGTCACCTTCCTTTTGGGCCGTAACAAGATAGAATTTATTGCGTTCATCATTGTCAAGAGCCTTGCCCATTCTTCTTATTTTAATAATCATGATTCACCCTTGGCGGCGGAGAGGGCTTTTCTAATACTGCGTTCACTTGATGATAACGCGGCGAGCAGGTCAGTGGGACAGGGGACAAATAGTCTTCGGAGAATTAACCCGGCCTCAATACACGCTTCCAGCAGATCGGGCGCGGCGGCTATCAGGTGGCGATCGGCGTCGGTTATTTCATCGAACCAAGCGGCTCCAGTGTCTCCATCATTTTCACATTGTGGATAAGCTACGTCGGTATCTAAATCGTCTCCACAGTCTCGGAATAGTCCGGTATAACCTCCATGAAACATATCTTCACCCCAATACCATGGCCCTGGCGTATGTTTAATTTCACTCACAGTCAATCTCCTTTAGAAATCCACCCGGCCCACGGCCAGCCGGGTAGACATTCGGGGAAAAGGGGTAGGATAAGGTGGCCGGACCCGGGCGAGTATGTACGGGGAATAGTTGAGGGCATTAGACAGGCATTCCTTCGGGATATTTGGTCGCGAGTGGCCTGTATTTGTCGGATGCCCGTTTACTACATTTAGGACATTCCATCCCAGGTATGACATTTTCATGGAAGTTTCTGTCATCATATCCACTTGCTTCATGCTCATTTCCACAGTGTTCACATTCATAAATGGCTGTAAAATCACGCCTGTTCCGATATATAATTTCCTTGATTTTCATCCGTTATCTCCTTTTCAGCCGGCCACATCGGGCGACAGCCGGGGTGGTGGGGGTTATGCGAGGCCTGAAGGAGCCTTGCCCGATCCCCGGTTAGTCATGACGCGATAATCATTACTCCGCTTTTTTTGCTTCCCATTTCTGGGTTATTGGCCTTTTCAGACATGTCAGGGAAAATTGATTCCTCCAAATAGTTCGGTTCATCTTCCGAATCCTCGTCAGCCATCCGCTCCAAGGGATCAAACCAGGGGCTTCCGAAACATGAAGCCAAAACCTTTTCACCGGCCAGGGCATAGGCGTAATCCGTGGTATTGCTATCTTCCCATGGCCACGGCCAGCCGTTTTCGGGTAAAGTCACATCATCTCGATGCTGAAAAAATTGCACAAGGCGTTCTCGGAATTGCTTTTCGGTCTTAGAATCAAAAAGATGTTCTCCTTTGGGCCAGTCAATATTTTTATGACACATGGGGCCACCTGGATACATGGGTTCTTTTTCTTTGGAGTTGGGCGTTATACCTTCGGGATATCCATCCCAGGCAATACTGCCAATCCATTCGGCATCCTTGCCGCGTCCAATGTAAAAATCTGATCTTGTTCCCATCCTTCCATCCTCCTTAAATTTGTTGACGGCGGGCAGGATTCAAACCTGCATTACCGACATCCTCTCGGGTGCAACCCCTATGTCGTTTGCCATTTCTGACTTTCAGCGTCTATCATTCCGCTACCGCCGTCTATTAAATTTTGGTGTGGGCCTGGGGCTGCCTTGGCCTCAACGAAGTCATGATCTTCTTCCATGACACAAGACAACCCACGAGCAGGGCGAACAGTACGCCCACGTATCCCGCATGGACAGGCCCACGTTTGGCAAGATTTTATAACCATAGCGTAATAAGCGCTCGAACTGGGCTTTACTCCCATTCCGCGTGGCTGGTGACTTGCCAAATTTGTGTTTAGGTTGATCATGGCTCTTTGTGGCGCCTCACTTGTCCAGTAGCTCGGTTATCCCGAAACGCCTGATATTGAATATGCTTATTTTTGATTCTAAAATTAATTGCATGGACAAGTCCGCAATCACAGCATTCTATTTTGTAACCGTGCCTTACTGGTTGAATCCATTCACCGTCTTGAGCTTGGGGATATTTTTTACTCATTTCTTAAATATTTCCTATATTCTTTCCTAAGCCAGGTTAATTGTTCGGCAAAATTTTCTTGAGATGATTTAAGGTTTAGGCTTTTACTAAAAGTTTTTATTATCCATTCAAGATAATGCCTCTGGTCCACTAATTTATAAGCCGTTTTTTTCCATTCCCTTGAATTCATTAGCCTTCCTTAATTGATGAGTGGAGATTTCCGATTCGTCACCCCATGGCTCCCACGGTCACGCCCTGCCGTGACCACATTGATTTGCTTACAAGGGAACCAGCAATTTATTGATCGTCTACGCCTCATCATGGTTTCTAAGATATACCCTTGGTTTCGGGTTGTCAAGAAAAATCGACATCCCGGTCGAAAAAACTTGACAAAGGGTTTTGCTTGATATATAAGAATCAATATGAAAAATAAAATAAAAACCTGGTTAGCGGAAAACAAGCGATCACAGGCTTGGTTAGCGGGAGAAATAGGCATCTCTCGACAACGACTTCACCTTACAATGAAAGAGGCACCTATAGGAAAATGGCCCATTGGAGTCTGTCTTGCCATTGAACGTATCACCGGGCTTGAATTTAATGAAAAAGATTTGCAGCCAGGGAAATAACTTGTGGACGGTTGGATCAAGCTTCATCGTAAAGTTATTGATTCTCAAGTTTTTGCCAGTTCAGGACTTTTTAAACTTTGGTGTCTATGTCTTATGAAAGCGAATCACGTTGAAAATTGGGTTGACGTTGAAGGCCTAACAACGCCGATCAAAGTAATGCCGGGTCAATTCATAACAGGACGGTTTTCCCTACACGGGGATTACTATCCGAGAAAGAAAAAAAATAACAAATCGCCGTCAACTTTATGGAATTGGATGCAAAAATTGGAAAACATGGAAAATCTTAACATCAAATCTTATACCAAATATTCAATAATAACAATAATTAACTGGAATGAATATCAACTTTCTTCACAACAACCTAACAACAACCTAACAACAACCTCACAACAACCTAACACAGACAAGAATGAAAAGAATGAAAAGAATGAAAAAAAGAAAGAACTATATGCCGAAACTTCTAACGAAGTTCGACTTTCAAGTATCCTTCTTTTAAAGATTTTAGAAATCCAGCCCAACTTTAAAAAACCGAATATTCAAAAATGGGCTAAGGTGGTTGACCTCACAGTCCGGATCGACAAACGAACACCTCAAGGCATTGAGGACACTATTAATTGGCTTTACGGGTCCAATCAGAATGGAGATTATCCCTTTGTGGTACAATCACCTTCAGCACTCCGGGACAAATTTGATCGAATACAGGTACAGATGAATAAAAAACAAGCCCTCTCAGAAGGCGACAAAATAAGGCAGGCGCGATTATGAATGTAAACTATAGAGAATTCCTTGAATCTAAGACCTTGAATGATATCCCTTCCGGATTTCAACCGGGCGCCGTTAATGACATGCTTTTTGACTTCCAGGCTGATATCGTTAGGTGGGCGATAAAGCGGGGCCGGGCGGCTATATTCGCTGATTGCGGTCTCGGCAAAACTCCCATGCAACTTGATTGGGCTCGGGCGGTTTTAGAGGAAACAAACAAGTCTATTTTAATTGTGGCTCCATTGGCTGTGTCCAGGCAGACAAAACGGGAAGGGATTAAATTTGGGATCGGAGTAAACGTCTGCCGCGGCCAGGAACACGTTCGAAAAGGGATAAACATCACGAATTATGAAATGCTCCACAAGTTTGATCCTGATAAATTTTCCGGAGTGGTTCTTGATGAATCCAGTATATTGAAATCGTTTTCAGGGAAAGTAAAAAATCAAATTCAGCAGATGTTTTTGCGCACACCCTTTAAATTATTTTGTACCGCGACGCCAGCTCCTAACGATTATCTTGAAATTGGGAACCACGCGCAATTACTAAATGTGATGCCCTCGAATGAAATGATCGCCCGGTGGTTTATTAACGATACTCGCCATTTTGGAAATTATCGTTTGAAGCATTACGCTGTGGATTCATTTTGGGAATGGGTTTCTTCTTGGGCTGTATGTCTCAGGCTGCCGTCTGATCTTGGGTATTCTGATAAAGATTTTATATTGCCGGAATTAAAAATTAGCAAGGAAGTCATTCCAGTTGATCCTACGATTAAGTCAGATGGGATGCTTTTCAGGCTGCCGTCAATGAATGCAACTTCAATGCACTCTGAATTGAGGTTGACGGCTCATGACCGGGCGGCAAGGGTGGCTGAGATTGTAAATTCTTCTGATGAGCAGTTTCTTGTTTGGTGCCATACTAATTACGAAGCCGATGAATTAAAGAAAGTTATTTCAGGGGCCATTGAGGTTCGCGGATCTGATTCAGATGAAAAAAAAGAAGAAAGGCTTTTTGGTTTTATCAATAATGATTTCAGGGTATTGATTACGAAACCAAAAATAGCTGGATTTGGCTTAAATCTCCAGGGCTGCCATAATGTGGTTTATGTCGGAATGTCTTATTCTTACGAGTCTTTTTATCAATCGGTCCGTCGATGTTGGAGGTTTGGTCAGGAATATCCGGTTAACGTGTCCTTGGTTATGGCAGAAACCGAAGAGTCTCTCTATAAAACAGTTATGGAAAAACAGGAAAAACATAAGGAAATGCAAGAAAATATGTATAAAAACGCAGACTTAAACAAGGGAATTAAAAAGGATAAGGCGTTGACGATTGATTACGATCACAAGGTTGAATCTGGCGGGTCTTTTGAAATGCACCTCGGAGATTCTTGCGAGTTGATGACCGAGATTAAGGACGACGAGATAGATTTCTCCGTTTTTTCGCCTCCGTTTTCAAATTTGTATATTTATTCAGATTCTATTCGAGACATGGGAAATAGCGTTGATGACGCTGAATTCTTTGAGCATTTCAATTTTTTAATTGAGGAATTATACCGGGTTACTCGTCCAGGCAGGCTTTGTGCTGTTCATTGTAAAAACCTGGTGTATTACAAGGGCCAGAGGGGGACTGCCGGATTAAGAGATTTCAGGGGGGAGATAATAAGATCGTTTATTGATCGTGGATGGGATTATCATTCTGAGATTACAATATGGAAAGACCCGGTTACTGAAATGCAAAGGACCAAGGCCCACGGCTTGCTTCATAAACAGCTTTGTAAGGATTCTACGTTTAGCCGTCAAGGTCTTCCTGATTATTTGGTTATTTTTAGAAAATGGGCTGATGATCCAGAGGATGAATTAATATCACCTGTTACTAAAAATAATTTAATTAGATTTGATGATTATAGGGGATTGAAAGGACCTGAAAACGTGAGAGATGATCGTCATTATTCAATTCAAGTCTGGCAGCGATATGCTTCCCCTGTTTGGTTTGATATAAATCAAATGGACGTTTTAAATAAAAGTATTGCGCGTGTCGATAAAGATGAAAAGCACATTTGTCCTTTGCAGCTTGACGTTATCGAGAGGGCGATTCATTTGTGGACAAATCCCGGCGACACGGTTTTTAGTCCGTTCGCTGGAATTGGTTCGGAAGGGTATGGGGCCTTAAAGTTGGGCCGGAAATTTAAAGGCATTGAATTGAAAGAAAGCTATTTCAATGAAGCTGTGTTGAACCTAAAAACAGCCGAGAGTGAATTCAATAGCGGAAAATTATTCTAATGACCCTCTTCGCCAATGACCCTCCGATTCAACAATGGTTCAAGGATTTGCTTGGTGATCTGGCCGATGCCTTCCCGGAACTGAATCGGATCCAATTAAATGAATCTCAGGCCAGGGCCAGGCTATCGAAATACTGGCACGCCTTTCACGGGGTCAATCAGGAAAATGTCAGAAAATCATTTGAGAAGGCGGCAATTGCCTATGATCGGTTCCCTTCAGTGCCTCAAATTGAAAAGGTTATGTCAGAAGGTTTCGGCAGCCAGCCATTTACCGAGTCAAAGAAATATGACCACAAAAAAAACAAGATAACAAGGAAAGATATTGATTCACTTATGAAAAAGGCTGGATTAGGTGGCCTTAAATGAGGTCATATCAAACATTAACCCGGACCGGGCGCGGTAAGGAGGATTTATGAGCAGACAGCATAAATATCGAGCGTGGGATAAGAAAAATAAAATTTTTATCTATAGCGATCAGATTTATATAGATTTTTATTTTGAATTTGGAGTGAACGGCTTAATGGCCCTTGAGGCTGACCCGAATTGTACGGGGGACACCAAGGAAATACGAGATCTTGAACCTGTAGAACAGTTCACGGGTCTCCTCGATAAGGCCGGCGTTGAAATTTGTCAAGGGGATATTGTTCGAGTTGTGCACAAGAGGGTGATTGCCGAAATTGTATGGAGTAAAGCTTTCGCTGGATTTTGTATTCAGTTTAAAAATAAATATAACACTGAAAGAGTTCAACATTGGCGAAAATCTATTCCGTGGTTAATGAAAAACGGTTGTGAAATAATAGGCCATATTCATGAATCTGGACGTAGCTCAGATAGGTAGAGCATCAGGCCTGGGACCTGAAGGTCAATGGTTCGAATCCATTCGTCCAGACCAGAATATCCATGAAAACCCGGACCTAATCGAGGCCAACCAATGAAAAAACTTGAACCCGACCTAAAGGCCCGAATCAAAAAGGCCATAACCGATAATCCCCAGGTCAGCCAGGCAACCATGGCTATCCGGTTTGGCGTGAGTCAGGTTACTATTAGCAGGATTAAACAGGAGGTGGAGGGTGAGTAAAAAAATAAAAATGAGAATAGAAATGGATGTCACGGTTCCCCAGGCCTTAGCCCTTCAAGCGCTGTTTGGTTATATGAATTATTTATCCAACATCGGAAGTAGTCGTGATGTTGGATTCTTCGCGGACGGCGATGGAAACTTTCACCCTCATTGTGAGATTACTTTCGATGGTGAGATACCTGAGTTAACAAAAGAACTTCAAGAACTTGCGGTTAAAAGTGATCATGGCGGTGATAGGGTTTATGATTTTGATGCCATTGCTTGGAAAATAAATCATCAGGGGGATGAAAACTGAATGAGAATTTGGACATTGAAACAATTACAAGACTCGTTACCAATGGCTTGCATTAATGATAAGTGGGTTCCAGCCCGTCCTATTAATTGGAAATATCGGTCATTACGTGAACGAATCACTGAGTCGTGGGCAGTCTTCAGGGGCCGGGCGGAAGCGTTCACATGGCCGGAGAATCAATAATGCCCAACTGGACCGAACAAGAATTAGCCCAACATAAGGCCAAGTTTCCGGAGAGATACTCGAAGCCAGATATCCTGTATCCAAAATCTGGTTCAGAGGTCTTGATAACTGATTTAACGGTTAACCCCGAACAGGAGGGCTCGGCTATGGACTCCATGCGGGTCAAGTCAGAGCCTAAGAAGCGAGTCACAAAAAAAGAACAAGAAGGATTATTGTCGCCTGAAATAGAAAATCTGACCAAAGCTCCCCGAAAACAGCCAGAATCAGACATGCAGATAGCCTTATTCGACATGGTTTACCTGCATGAGACTAAATATCCATTACTCGCCAGGGTGTTCCATGTGCCCAATGAAGGATATTCGGGACCGAAGGGTAAAGCCAAAGGCCAGAAACGTCACAGGGAAGGTGTCAGAGCTGGTATATTCGATATATTTGTGGATGTGCCGATGAGTCTAAATATGTTCACGACAAGTCTTGACGGGGCATTGATTTATTGCCCTGGCCTCCGTATTGAACTCAAGGCCCCTGGTGGTAAAATGTCGGATGCCCAAACGGATTGGCTGAATTATTACCGGGAAGCGGGGTATAGGGCGGAGATTTGCTTCAGTTGGGAAGAGGCTTGGAATATCATTTGTGAATATTTGGGATATGAGGGGATTAAGGTATGAAATATCATTATGCCAAAGAGGGTGAATGGATTCGGCCAGTTAGACGCGGGTACCGTCGTGTTTGTTGTGATTGTGGCCTGGTACACCGATATAATTACCGGGTACGGAAAGGGGTTCTTGAAGTTCAAGTTTTTAGGGAACAGCGCGCCACAGGACAGATACGGCGTCGGATGAAACGGAAACTTCAAGGGTTATGGACAAAAATTATTTGGAAAGACCCGGATCATTGGTGGTGGTTGGATTGAAAAATCTAACTGACCGGGAACTCGAAGTTATACAGCTCATTGAATCCGGGTGCTCGTATGATGAAATCAGCGTGGCCCTGCGAATAACATATCAGACTGTTAAATCGCATTTGGCTCATATTTATGAGAAATTGGGGGTTCATTCGCGGACTCAGGTTATACATAGGATTTATGGAAGCTGAAGGATAATCGTTAATCTTAAAAAAGGAGAAGGAAGATGTCGCACACCGAATATCACGGCTCTACTACCTTTATTTTTAATGGTGATTACAGTGGGGACGTTGAAATAATGCACAATGATGGAGGGGCGGCTCGGGTTCCCATGTCAGATTTGCTTGGATTTTTGGCTATGTATATCCGTAATCGTAAGATAGAGAGGCTTGAAAGTTCCATGACCGACGATGAAGTGTTTGGAATTTAACCTTAAAAAAGGAGAAATTAATGAGTAAATATAACGCGGAGATGTGTTTGTTGTGGGGATTTGTAGGGGTTTCTTGTGTAGGGCTATTCGGATATTTGTCTATCGACATGTTTGTTGCGGGGTATTATGATCTTATGCTTTTTGGGATCATTTTGTTCTTGCTATTCGGGGCCTGGAATTTATTTAATTTTATGAGGTTTTACACCAAAGGAAAAAAGGAGGATTCAAAATGAAGTTATGGCAGAAGGTATGGGCGGGGTTACTGGTAATATGGGCCATTGGATTGATTTTTGGTTTTGTGAAGGTGTTAGCCGAAGAGCCGGCTATTGACTGGAAACTCCGGGCCCTACAGGCAGAGGTTCGGGTGATCCAGTATGAGACGGCCTGGACTATAGAGAAAGAAAAGACCGCGGCTATTACGAATCGGTTAAGCGAATTGATTCGGGTTGGACGCCAAGGAAAGTTGGATGCGGCTACTCGGCTCCTGGTGAAGCATAAGAAAGAGTTGGCGGAGATTGTGAAGTCGGTAGAAAAGGTTAAAGAGGAGTAAGCCATGGATATGACTGGGAGGTGGATATCAGTTAATGAATGCATGCCGCCGATCAATAGAAACGTAATGATATCCGATGGGAAGAATTTTGATCATGCATTATTTGATGGCAATGCAGGCTGGATAAGATCGCGTGAAATCTATGACTGGCAGGTAAAAGCTTGGTTTATGCCTCCAAAGCTTGATATTCCTTTATCTGATATGAAAGATTGAGGGGGTGATGATGATACTTAATTTGATTTTCAGCATGTTGGGCCTGTTTAGGCCGGAGCCGGAAAAGGAAGTGGTTCATATTCCTGATGATTTTTATTCGCCGCCGAGGCCCATATCGTTTCTTGAAAGCCACTCAATTTGGCTTCGGGCTCAAAATATGAATCTGCCGTATACTACGTATCTTCCAACACCAAGGCCAGCACCAGGCATGATGGACGTATGGATATGGTGGAGAAACCAGGCGGCCTTTGATTTGGTCGAGGAGGCAGAAGAGGAGGTGTTGCCGTGTTGGCCATAGAAAGTGAGGTGATGCCAGATAGAGCTTGACTTTTTACGGTGATAGTGGTTTACTTTTAGAGTACGTATTATTATTTATTTAGATTATGGACGAACCTTAAACGCGCGGAGGAAAGCCTATGATTGCGACGATTAAAATCGTTAGTTGAAATGAAGCGCCTAGCGCTTAGTGTTAATTTCATTGCCCCGGTTTCTTGATTGAGATCGGGGCTTTTATTATTTCCTTGACATTGTTCCAGGTTTCGGTATTATTTACCTTATCATGGCGAAAAGCACCACTAACAAGGGTGGCAGGCCGTCTAAGTTCACCTCCGATATTCAATCAAAAGTAGAATTATTGGCTCGGCGTGGGTTCATTGATGCCGAGATGTCCATTATTCTTGGGGTTACCAAGCGAACTTTCGATAATTGGAAGAATAAGCACCCCAAGTTTTTTCACTCCCTAAAAGATTGGAAGAAACAGGCTGATCATGAAGTTGAGCGGTCCTTGTACGAGAGGGCTTGCGGATATTCTCATCCGGAGGTCAAGGTACAGTTTGTTCAAGACGTAGTTAAGGGGGGGCGGTTTGAAACTATTGAACTGGAGAAGCATTACGCTCCCGATCCCACTTCGATGATATTTTGGCTTAAAAATAGGCAGCCCGATGTGTGGAAAGATCGAAAAGAGATTGATGCTAATCTATCTGGTAGTCTCACCGTAAACATTGTTAAGTTTGGGAAGGGAAAGAAATGATTAAAGTAGAGTGCTTTGAATGTAAAAGCAAAATAAGGCAGACGATTGTCAGGGTTGTCTCAACTCCTAACACGGAATGGACCGAATGGCATTGTGATAGCTGTGGGCATGGCTGGACTATGACGGAAAGTAAATCTTCTGTATTAATTTCAGGGGATTTGATACAGCATTTAAAAGAGCAATATGACCGAAATCACCCTTCCCCATAACGGCTGGCAGCCACGCCCTGATCAAATGGCTCTCTGGGAATACCTGGAGGCCGGGG